>Ga0181525_10000476_pt1 | contig 35032 bp, 26 predicted proteins | sample PEATcosm2014_Bin_48_FD_121100 | JGI IMG/M metagenome (GOLD analysis project Ga0181525, IMG submission 121100) | Peatland microbial communities from MTU Mesocosm Facility, Houghton, MI, USA - PEATcosm2014_Bin06_10_metaG | ecosystem: Environmental > Terrestrial > Soil > Wetlands > Peat | place... | reverse complement strand
CTGCCGCGTCGGCAATCCTGCCGGCGTTTCCGTTTGCCCCCGGTGAGTGTGCCACATCGGCCTTTTCTGCCGGCGGCACGGGAAGGTGAAATGAAACCAGGGTTCCGCGGCCAAGTTCGGAATCGATTTGCAGAGATCCTCCCAAGTTGGCAACGCGCTCTTCCATGCCCAGCAGCCCCAGCCCCTTGCCCTCCTTGGGGCGAAAGCCCTTGCCGTCATCCTGAACGGACACGTACAGATTCGCATCCCTCTGTTGCACGTAGATTCGAACGTGCTCGGCCCCCGAATGCCGGACAGCGTTGCGGACGCTCTCCTGAACGACGCGATACACGCAGGTCCGATGGTCGTCGGGCAAGTTGCCCGTAAGCGGATCGGCTGAGACGTCCACCAGGATGCCCGTTAGACGCGAGGTTTCCCGGGCGAGCCAATTGAGGGCCGGCATCAGACCCAGGTCGTCGAGCATGGTGGGTCTCAAAAGCAAGGACATGTTGCGAACCACTTTGACGTTCTGGGTTACCATCTCCTCCACCGCATCCACCTGGCGGCGCACTTCGTCGAGATCAACTTGCTTTAAAGCAGAACGCAGGTTACCCAAGCCAAACACAATGGCCGATAGCACCTGGCCCACCTCGTCGTGCAATTCGCGAGCAATACGGCGCCGCTCCGACTCCTGGGCGGAGACCAGCTCTGACGACAGGCGCTTCAGCTCGCCCTGCGCCTTCACAGTCATCGCAAATCTGGCCGCCGATTCGTGTTCCAACTGCAGCAGCCTCGCCAGTGTCACTCCGGTCAGCAGCGTCGCGAGTAAAAGGGTAGTGATCAACAGCCAGACGAGCTTCGTCCGGAACGAAGCAAACAGTTCCGAGACGGCTTTGGAGCCTGCCTCCAGATCTCTTTCACCGATCCGCTGAATCTGGTCGGCCAGCCCGATCACCGTCATGCGTCGCGGTAGCACTTCCTCGCGCACAAAAGCAAATCCCCGAGCGAGGCGCGTCTGGGCGCTCCAATTCAGCGCGGGGTCCAACGTCGCGAAATAGGAACCTAATTCCTGGCTGAGCAGCTCAAACGGGGCCTGTTCATCCGGCCGAAGCAGCTTGCGGTATTCGGAGAGTTCGCTCCTGATTTCGTCTCTTGTCTCCTGATAACGCTGCCGATTCGCCCTGGCGCGCGATTCGTCGGAATCGAGCATGAAATCACGGAAGTGTGTGCCTGAGAGGTAAGTGCTGGAGCGAAGCCGCTCGAGTAGGCGATCGCGCTCCACGTAATCCTCGCGAATGTGTTCCTGGCGCAGTTCGATCTGGTACAGGAAAGAGATGGCGCTGACTCCAAGCACCGCCATCAACAGAAGCATGCCGCCAAATCCAATCCACAGCAGGAATCGGATCTGTACCCGGGATCGGTTTTGCTTCAAGTGGAGAAGCGCGTCGGAGGTTGACATTCCTGGCTGCCTTGGCCCAGTATCAGCTTCAGCTTACCCAAGAGGGAGGCATGGGCCCCAGCTTCTGGGGTTCCGGGGCTTGAGGGGGTGATTGTGCCCGAAGATGAGCTGAGGCCCTTTTAACTGCAGAGTACTTCCCGGCTCCCGACTTTCCAATCCCTTGCGAAAGGTATTTTGCCCGAAAAAAGGCAGTAGAAGTCCCCCAGCATCCAATGGCGAGATTAGAGCTGTCTGATGGCGTAGTAAGCAAGCAGAAAAGCCAACGAACCTATGACCGCCGCGGAAAGGCTGAAGAGGTGGAATCCAAGTTTACTCTCGGGTCCGAAGGCATAGTACAACCAACCTCCAGCCGCGGCGCCGGCAACTCCCAGCAGGATGTCAGGCAAAACGCCCTCTCCGCTCCTCTTCACAAGCCGGCCGCCTATCAACCCCGCCGCGAGACCCAAAACGAGCCACGCCACAAATGCCATCATCGCTTCTTTCTGATTGATGGACGGATGCAAGACCCAGGAAGAGTCCCACCCCCAGGCGTCAGGCGCGCATGTAGAACACAGCGTGAGCGCAACCAGGATCCGCCCCGCGCATTTTAGTCGGGGCGTATTCGCTTGTGAGCTAATCCGCCCGGAGAAAATCATGTTCCAACTCCGAACCAGCCCTTTCCGAGAGGGCCCCAGCCTCTGGAGTTCAGGGGCTTGGGGGGGGTTATTGTGCCCGAGGATAAGCTGGGGCCCGGTAACCTGAGAATACGCCCCGCGTCTCGCCTGTTCCAATCCCCTGTGGAAGGTATCTTTCCCAAGGAACGGCAGTAGGGGGTCAATACATGTCCGCTCTCACCTTTCCCCGAAACATCCAATAAACCAAGCTGAAGTAGCTAATAGCCAGAACCATTCCGAGGGTCCACCACACCAGTCCAACGTGCAGGGCGTATGTTCCGGAAAGCGAACGGCTAATCGTCAGGTCTTCCGCCGGATTAACGATCGATGGCAGAAGGGACGGATAGAGCGCATACGCAGCCCCAGCCAGCATGGAGAAGAGGTATAGGCACGAGCTGAGAAAAGCTGCCAGCGGCCGTGCCATCCGATTGAAGTAATATACGCCGAACAGACCCGCGCCCACAGCGGCCGGGATAACGAAGGCCGGCGGGAATGCCGTGTAGTTTTGCATCCCTTGGGGACGCACCCAGAGCGTGGCCGCCAGGCTTGCCGGAGTCAGCACCAGCAATACCCACCAGAGGTTTTGAGCGGCGGCGCGTGCGCGGGATTCGACCGGATCATGGGTTTTCAATGCCAGCCACAGGGCCCCATGCAGGCTCAATGCAACCAGCGCCACAACTCCGGCGAGTATCGTATACGAGTCCAGAATCCCGGGGTTGGGTCCAACGCGAAAGTTGGTCCACAACGGAAGGAAAAAATATCCATTCGCTTTGAGTGGGACTCCGCGGAGGACGTTGCCGAGCGCGGCTCCGTAGAAGACGGGCAGCAGAGTGCTGGCCAGCGCAAAGATGCCGCTCAAAAGCTGCTTGCAGACGACATTTTCGATATGGTTCCGCAGCTCCAGACCAATACCCCGCAGAATCAGCAGCCACAGCACGATCATTAGTGGCAAATAGAAGCCGCTGAACGCGGACGCGTACAGAAGAGGAAAGGCAAAGAAGAGCGTCCCGCCGCCCGCCAGCAGCCAGACCTCATTGCCATCCCACACGGGTCCAATCGAGCGCAGAACCATTCGACGCTCGTTTTCAGTTTTCGCAAGGAACGGGTACAGCGCACCGACGCCAAAGTCGAAGCCATCCAGAAGGACATAAACCGCCAGCATGATCGCGACCAGCCAGAACCAGATAAGTCCCATCATGATTTCCCTGTTCGCTCTCAGTGTGCCGCTGGCCGCGGATCGGCGCCATTGCCGTTCTCAGGTCCATGGCTGATTTCGTGGTACACGAGCACAATAAAAAGAATGCTTAGTAAGGTGTAAAGGCCCATGAAGCCCAGCAGTGTGAAGAGGCTGTTGCCTGAGGAAACATATTTCGAATATCCTTGATCCGTGCGCATCAAACCATAAATCAGCCACGGCTGTCGGCCGATTTCCGCGGTCATCCATCCAGCCGTGTTGGCCACATACGGCAGCGGAAAGCTAATCAGAAGCGGCCACAGTATCCACCGGCTTACGTCCAGTTTCCTTCGCCACAATTGAACCGCGGCGAGCCCCATAACCAGCACGAAGTAAGTGCCCAGGCCCGCCATAATGTGATACGCGTAAAACAGCAGCGGCAGCGTCGTGGGCCATTGATCGCGCGGAAATTGGTCCAGGCCTTTTACCTGTGCGTGCATTGTCCCGTAAATCAGAAAGCTGAGCACGTTATTCACGACTATCGGATTGTCTATCTGTTGCGTCTCTTCGTTCGGCTGCCCCACGAGGACGATCCCCGCTCCGTTCTCTGACTTGAAGAGTCCCTCCATGGCTGCCATGGCCGCGGGTTGATTGGCCGCAACATACTTGCCCTGCAGGTCTCCGGTGGGATACACCATGGCGATGGTGCTGATCACTCCGGCCACAACTCCCACCTTCACGAAAATCCGGCCAAATTCTTCGTGGCGTTTTTCCAAAAGGTAGAACGCCCCCACGGCGGCCATGACGAACGACGCGGTCACCACCGATCCGCACATGTTGTGCGCGTATTGTCGAAGCGCCCATGGATTCAGGCACAGCCCCCAGAAGCTGGTCACCTCATACCGGCCGTTGGCGAGCACACGGTAAGTCACGGGGTGCTGCATCCATGCGTCGGTCACGATGATGAAATAGCCGGAGATCCACGACCCGGCGCAGACCGCGAATGCCGCCCCCCAGTGGGCCCATCGGGACAGGCGCTTTTCTCCAAACAGAAACAGTCCAAGAAATGCGGATTCCAGAAAGAACGAGAAGATGCCCTCCATCGCCAATGGCTGCCCGATCACTCCGCCGGAAACTTCGGAAAATTGAGCCCAGTTCGTGCCGAACTGAAATTCCATCGGTATGCCGGTGACAACGCCCATGACAAAGTTCACCGCAAAGATTCTTGCCCAGAACCGGGCCGCACGGTCGTAGCTCTCATCTTTGCCGGTTAGCGCCACGGTCTTGAGGATCACGATCAACAGGGCGAGTCCCATGGTCAGCATGGGAAAGAGATAGTGAAAGGTGACCGTAAAGGCGAAATGCAAGCGGTGCATCAACAGCGCATCCATCTCTTATGCTCTTATGGCCCCCGCCTTGAATATACTGCGATCTCCGGCAATGTGGCACAGCCTTCAGGCTGTGGCCGACACAATTGTTGATCAATGTGGCACAGCCTTCAGGCTGTGGCCGACACAATTGTTGATCAATGTGGCACAGCCTTCAGGCTGTGGCCGACACAATTGTTGATCCAGGGGTTAAACGCTCACGGTCGCGTCTCGGCCAGCGGTCTGGGCTCGAACACTACTAGCCGAGACGCGACCGTGAGCGTTTTTGGTTCCCCCGTTTGGTTTGCGCGGTTAAATCACTTCTGAATCAGCTCGAGGAGCACGCCCCCCGCCGACTGCGGGTGGACAAAGACGTAAGTGTGGCCACCCGCGCCAGCTCGCGGTTCGTTGAGCAGACGGGCGCCGGCGGCGCGCAGCCGGTCAACGGTGCTGCCGAGATCGTCGACGCGAACCGCGATGTGATGCAGCCCTGGCCCGCGCTTGTCGACGAATTTGGCGATTGTGGAATCGGGCGAAGCCGCTTCGAGCAGCTCAATCCGCGGCGAATTTGAAGACGCGCCCGCCGGCAGCAGAGCAACATGCACTTTCTCGGCCTCCACAGTTTCGCGAAGCGTAAGCGTCATGCCCAACAGCCCGGTGTAGAAAGCGAGGCCTTCGTCAAGGCTGCGGACCGCAATCCCCAAATGGTCGATTTCCAAACTCATGGCTTACTCCTCAAGGGTTCTTTTGTTCGATTGATGCGGATTGCGGTCCGGAGGGATTCGTACGCCGGGCGAGCGAATCGACCAACTGGTCAACGGCAAGAAATGGGTCGAGCTGCCCCGCCGCGACTCGCTCCGCCTGTACGGCAATGGCGGATGGGTCCAGTAACTCGACGACGCGGGCCAGCAGAAGCTCTTGCAAGCGAAACTCCCACGCCGCCATGCGGGCACGCGGATGGTTTCCCGCCCGGTGAGTTGCCTCGATCAATGCGACCAGGTCAGCCACTCCTGTGCCCTCTGTCGCGACCACGCGGCGAACCGGCGCGGCGTCACGCCGGGAAAGCGGAGAGCCCAGGCTCTGCATGGCGCGAATTTCCTGCTCGAGACGATCCGCCCCGGCGAGGTCGCTCTTGTTAATGACGAAGATATCGGCGACTTCCATGATGCCTGCCTTGATGGCCTGAACGTCGTCGCCGAAGCCGGGAGTAAGCACCAGTACCGTTACGTCGGCCAGGCGCGAGACTTCGATTTCATCCTGGCCGACGCCAACGGTCTCGATGAGGATTACATCGAAGGCGGCGGCATCCAGCAGCAGCGCCAGCTCAAGGGTGGATTCGGCAACTCCGCCAAGCCGGCCGCGCGTCGCCAGCGACCGTATGAAAACGCCAGGATCCTGATGGTGCTCCTGCATGCGGACACGATCGCCGAGAATAGCCCCGTGGGTGAATGGGCTTGAAGGATCAACCGCGAGGACGCCGACCTTCCGGCCAGCCTGGCGCCAAACGCGAATCAGCTGGCTGGCGAGAGTGCTCTTCCCGGCTCCTGGCGGACCGGTAATGCCGACCATCAACGCGCGGCCCGTATGCGGGAAGAGGCGCTGGACGAGGTCGCGCGCGGCGGGCACATGATTTTCGATCAGAGTTGCCGCCCGGGCAATCGCTCGCGTTTCGCCAACGAGAATGGCGCTGGCGAGGGCCGGGGAATCAAAGAGGACAGAGGCCAACTTAACGTTGTATCAGGACGCGCTGCTCAGAAACCTTCTATCATCCAGGCATTGCTGTTGAGGACGGTGCCGTGGATGGCAATGTAGCGTCCATCCGGGGAAGGCACGCCCCAGATTTCCTCGCCCCCTCCCTTGTACTCCCAGAGCACCCGCGCATTTCCGTTCAGATCGACGTAGAGAAGCGTGCCGCCCTGTGGCGAGGTGGAGCCGCAATAAAACGACTTTCCGTCCGGCGACCAGTCCAGACCAGTCAGATTTGGCCAACCCTTCACCGTAATTTCACGGTCGGCGCCGCCCGAGAGCGAAAGCAGGCGAATGTGCATCTCCGTCTCGCCACTGCGCGCAAACGCGATCGTTGTTCCATCCGGCGAGAGCGCTATGTGGCTGCTGTGCATGGGATCTTGCTCTAGGGTCCGGAGCACCTGGCCTCTGCCCTTCAGAAGGTCGAATGCCGTGAGGGTGAGCTGTTTTCGATTCGGGCTGTCCTCGGAGATGACGCAGAGGCTCGCCGGGGCGCGGGCGCATCCGACGCTGGCCGTATTCTTCGTCTCCATCACAAATTGGGGCACTCCACCGCCGGCGGGGACGCGCAGCAAGCGATTCGGAGCGGGGGGATTGGGCCGCGTTCCCGGAGACTCTACGGTGAGAATCCAAGCGCCGTCGGGGCTCAAGCGGGCCTCGGAGATGTTCCCTGGCCCCGTGGCTACAGGCTCCGCAGTCTCCTGGCCGATCCCCTGTTTGAAAATGCCGGTTGTGCCGTTACGGTCTGATTGGAGCAGTACGGCCTTGCTGTCGCCCGTCCATGCCGTCGGCATATCCCAGGCTTCGTCGTTTGTCAGCCGCCGGGGGGGATTCATACGCGTGCCCCCAGCCGCGAGTTCGCCAATGAAAACCTGCCCCCGATATGTCGATTTGAGGACCACCAGCCGCTTCCCGTCCGCACTGGCGCTTATCCCGCCAAAGAGGTACGATCCAGCCCACTGGGTGATACGTCTCGGCTGACCGGTGGGAGCGCCCGTTTGGTTATCGATGCCGATTTGCCAAAGGTTGTCGTCGCTCGAGTTAGGCGACTCCCGCCGCGCGTAGACGATCCGCCCTTCCGGAAGCCAGGAAAGGTCTGCCATGTACTGATCGCTGGATACAACTACCGTCGGGTCCGCGCCCTTCAGGTCGCAGGTTTCGATCGAATATGGATTGGCGCCCGCATCGCGCCGGGTCACACTGTAGGCCAAGCGTTTTCCATCCGGCGACCAGTACACATCGTTAAGCAACTCACCGACCCCGCCAAAGGCGAAGACCTTTTGCGGGTTGTCCCCGTGAATGCCCATCACCCAGACCTCCGGAGCGCGCTCCGATGCTCCGGCGGGAGTGAAAGCGATGTGCGTCCCATCCGGCGAGACCAGCGCGCCTGAGCCCTCGCGAAGCTCTCGCGGCGATTGCCCCAGCATCGAGACCGTCCACATGCTTTTGTGTCCGCCCTCTTCGTACGCCGCGGCGACCAGTTGGGTGCCGTCGGGAAACCACGAGGCCGCCTCCCAGTAGGCGTTGGCTGGAATTCCGGCTGGCCTTGGTATGAGCCGCTCTTCATTTGTCGAAAGCAGCTTCACGTGAATACCCTCCAGGTCCGAATAAGCAAGGTACTTGCCATCCGCGGAAATGACGGGGCTTAAGACCGGGTTCTCACTGGAGTTGAAGGTCAGCCGTTTTTGCTTCAGCTCCGTCGAGGGCCGCTGGGCTAACTCTTCGGAAGCCTTAGGAGCGCGATGCAGAATGAACCACAGGGCAAGCAGCCCAGCCGCTGCGACCAGGCTGCCTGTGGCAACTTTCCCGTGGCGCTTAATGACGCTGGCGATGAGGACGGAATCGGATACCAGCGTGGACTGCGGCTCGCGCGCCGGTTGCGCAGCCGCAGGCGTGGACACCGCCGTTAGAGGGCTGCCAGAACCGGTATCGCGCTTCAGCCGTTTCAGATCGGCTCGTAAGTCCGAAGCATGCTGATAGCGGACGTCACGATCTTTTTCCAGCGCCTTGTTGATAATCCTTTCCAGCTCCGCCGATGTTCCTGGGTTGAGCTGCACCGGCGATACTGGCGCCTTGTGCAGAATCGCGTCAAAGATCGCGACTGTTGTGCTGCCGGTGAACGGCCGTGCGCCCGTCGCCATCTCGTAAAGCACCACACCGAACGAGAACAGATCCGTGCGGCCGTCCAGATCTTCTCCCATCGCCTGCTCGGGCGACATGTAGGCGATCGTCCCCACCGCGCTGCCCGGATTCGTAACCACCACTTCGGTGCGCGCGTCCGAGGGCGTCACTTTCGGGTCTGAGGCTTCAGGCGCAAGCTTGGCCAGACCGAAGTCCAGAATCTTGGCCTGGCCGCGACGCGTCACGAAAATGTTTGCCGGCTTGATGTCGCGGTGCACAATGCCTTTGGAATGCGCCGCGTCTAGCGCATCGGCGACTTGAATCGCGAAATCGAGCAACTCTTCGGTTTTCAGCCGTTTCCCGTCAATGCGCTCCTGCAGGGTCTGGCCCTCCAGTAGTTCCATGACCATGAAGGGGCGCAGCTCGTCTTCGCCAATGTCGTAAATGACGCAGATATTGGGATGATTCAAGGCCGAGGCGGCGCGGGCCTCGCGCTGAAACCGTTCTAATGCAGCGCGATCTTTGGCGTACTCGTCGGGCAGGAACTTGAGAGCTACGCTTCGGCCCAGGCGCGTGTCTTCGGCCTTATAAACCACTCCCATGCCACCGCTGCCGAGCTTTTCCACAATGCGGTAGTGAGATACGGTTTTCCCGATCATGACTAGCACCACCCATCGAGCGGTGGGCCTTCCGCCGATTCTACCTCACCGTTCACGCGGCCTAGCAAGGATTGGTGGGCCCTCTACTTCCGATGGCTGCGAGTGGTAGGTCGACCGAAAGCAACGCTTGCCACCGGGCTTTTCCGGAGAGTTGACCCGTACCGGAAAACCCCCGGCGGCGATAGTACTGAACCCCCGCCGCTTTCTTGCCAACCCTACTCCACCCAGGGAGCATTATGCAAAGTCCGGCCGATATGTGGGAAAGAACAAACCCTGGCAGCGGCGTGCCGAACTGGCGAGGCGCCCCCAGAGAAGTAGGCAGCACCAGTGAAAAACAAGCTGAGTCAGGCGGGGAATCCTTGGCATGCCGGCGTGCCGGCTGTGTTGGGTAGAACGGCTGCGTGGGGCAGAACGGCTCCGTTCGGCGGATTGGCTGCGTTAAGTGGATTGGCGAATGTCGCGGTGACCGCCTGGGGCGCGGGCGGAAGAGCCGGTGCAATGGTGACTGCAGGCGTGGCTTGCTTGGCTACGCTGGCGGCGATGGTCGCGGCAAAGCGCAGCGTGACGGGGAGTGGCGCTCATGCGGTTGAGGCGGCAGCAGGGCCGGCAATCGAGCTACCAGCCCCCCGCCACGAAGCGGCGCCGCCGGCAGAGCAGCCCAACGGCTCGAGAGCGGAGTTCTTATTGCGGTTCAGTCACGAATTGCGAACCTCGCTCAACGCGCTACTGGCAGTGACTGACCTGCTGGCCGAAACGCATCTGGATGAGACGCAGCGAAATTACCTGAACGTGTCTCGGACCAGTTCGCAGCACCTGATCGACATGGTATCGGAGGCGGCGGACCTGTCGGCAATTGAATCCGGCCGCCTGGAGTTGGAATGCGAAGACTTCGAATTGCAAGCGCTGATGGACGAGGTTGTGCGGGCGGTGGCGCCGCTGACGGGTCAAAGAAAGATCGTTCTGACGACGACGGTGGATGAACGAATCGCCGGCCGGCTCCACGGCGATCCAGGAAGAATCCGTCAAGCGCTTGTGAGTCTTCTCAGAAACGTCATGAAATTCACCGACGCGGGCGCCGCCGGCGTGCTCATGAGCGCGTCAATTCAAGATTCTGCTCCGGCACACACCCCGCCCGTGCTCCGATTTGACCTGACTGGCGCGCTTCCTCGTGTATCGCCGGAGGAGGCAGCCAATACCCATTCCAGTGTTGGCAGGCGGAAGAAGCCGGGCGGCACGAGCTACGGAGTCGACGGATCGGAACTAACGGTTACAAAACGGCTCGCCGAAGCCATGAGCGGACGTTTGACGGTAACCAGCGGGCCAGGCGCCTCGAGAACGTTCTCGCTGACTATTCCCCTGTCACCGGCAAAGAGTCCATCCGCGGCGGCCGGCAAAGGCGGCGTCAAAATGGCGGGCAAAACCCTGGCGAGCCCGCTGCGTGGAAGCAGGACTCTGCTGATTGCCGCCAGGGACATGGAGCGCAGCCGGCTCAGCGAAGAGTTGAGCGCGGCCGGTTGCAGCGTGATGGCGGTAGAGGGGGCGATGCCGGCGCTGCTGGCGCTAGCCCACGCTGTGGAAATTAGGGAGCCATTCAGGCTGGTGTTGATCGACGGCCACCTCTGCCGCGTTACCGGTCTCGAGGCCGCGCAGCGTGTGACCGCGCAGCAATGGGCAGGGAACCCGGGAATCGTCGTGCTCACCGGCGGCCTGAGCGAAGACGATTTGGAAGGTTACCAGGAAGTCAAAGCGCGGCTCTACGCCGGGGATCCGTTCGATCTTTCGTCACTGGCGCCGGAACTGGCTGCGGCAGTATCGAGTAGCGGGGATGGAGGGGCCGATCGAGTGCGGCGCATCCTGGTGGTGGACGACAACAGCACCAATCTTTTTCTGGTGAAGGACTTCCTGAAGCTTCTGCCCGGCTTTGAGGTGGAAGCTGTCGACGGCGGAGAGGTCGCGGTTGAACGGGCGACTACCACCTGCTTCGACCTGATCCTGATGGATATGCAAATGCCGGGCGTCGACGGCCGGGCAGCCACGCGACGCATTCGCCAGTTTGAGCTCGAGCACGGCCGGCCGGAGGTGCCGATCATCGCCTTCACTGCGCACTCACTCGAGATCGAGCTGGCCGAAGCGACGGCGGCCGGTTGCAATGGGCATCTGGTGAAGCCGGCGAAGAAGCAGAAGGTGATAGACACGGTTCTCAGCCATCTAAGGATGCCGTTAATGGCGGCCGGCGAAGAGCGATTGCCGAACGCCGATCAGGCCTCAAGCTTGCCGATTTGGGCGCTCGGCCAGGAGCAACTCCGGGGTCACACCGGCGACTATCTGACGCGGCTGGCCGAGTCTTTGACCTTGGCCGAGGCTGCATTCAAGGCGCACGATTTCAATACAGTCAAAGAGATCAGTCATAAATGGATCGGAGCCGGCTCCGGTTTGGGCCTTCCGGAAATCAGCGACGAGGGCGGCCTTCTGCAAAACGCCGCGCGATTATCGGACGAGCCCACGATGGGGGCGCAACTGGCGAGGATCCGCGACTACATCGAACGCCTTGAGGTCGTCTTTGAGAACGGAGCACCTGTCCGGGCGTGTACCCGCTAAGGGAATCCACGTCCGGTGGCACAGGCCGAAGTGAATGAAGAAGGGACAAAACATGACCGGCCTCGGATGAACGCGGATTTCAAAGCAATCGGCTTATCCCAAGTTCATCAGCGTTTATCTACGGCTGAATATGCTTTCTTCGACCATGGGTTCAGCCTTTGTCTGACATTGCAGATCAGACATTCCCCTGGCGCCGCGGCGGCTCAGCTTCCCTCTTGTCGCGCCGCGGCGCCCGCTGTCGGCCATTTGAATAAACAGCGTCTCGTCTTACGCTGTCGCGCTCGACCCCTTCGACCGGGCGATCTCAGGCTGAATCCCTTCGGCGGGCTGGTTGCCGCCGGCAGGGGGTGTGGTGGGCTCAGCCATTACTTTCTCGGCCGTAACTCGCAAAACTCCTCCATGGAGCTCTGCCTTTAAGGTGTTTGCGTCAAACACATCCGACAGAAAAACTCTTACAAAAAGGGAGCGCCCCAATTCCGACTCGAGGTTTCCCGTTGCTTCGGCCCTTCGGGAGTTACCCTCAATCGCCAATTCAGTTCCGAGGATCGCCACCCGCAGGTCGCCGGGCTCGAAATCGGCCGCATCCACCTCGACGACAAACTTGCCGTCGGCTTCTTTTACTTCACAGCGTTGGCACGCCAGCAGTTCATGCTCGGCCTGTAGCCAGTCATCTAACTCATGGAAGCCTTGGCCTGCCCGCATTCGGGATAGCTCGTGAGCGCGTTGACGCACCTGGTCAACGAGGTTCTCGACCCGTCCCAAGAGCGGCGCCGCCTCTGGATCTGCGGGCTGAAAAGCTCTGATTTCAACATGGTGTGACATTTTCTAACCTCCTCCGCTAGCGCGTACTGCTAGCGGAAACAATAAGTACACTTGCACGAAGTTCGCCATCCGCGCACGCCGGTTCATGCGAAGCCGCCGGGCGAGTTCTGAAGGGAGACAGAAAGCAGAAAACAGGCGACTTCTGAGCCCGGGCGCAGCATCAGGAGAGGCGCCCCGGACCCGGACGCAGGGTCCATGAGTCGTGGCGAGTCCGCGCCTGCGTGACACGGGCTGGCATCTGCGTCATGCCGCGCAAAGTTATGCGTTACGGAACGCATTTCTAGCATCCTGTTGACACCGAAGATTCACACCGAAATGTGGGGAACGGGGAGCTTGGCTCGACCGGCTGCCCATAAACTACAGGTAGATTCCTTGACGGCCGGCCGCCGTTGAGGCGCGCCCAACGCGGGCTTTCCGCTTCGACGGCAAGTTCAGCGACAGACAGGGAGGAGCGAATGGAAACTACTGCCCCGGTACAGGAGGCCTCAGATGAATCGAAAGCCAGCACGGTGGCAAGAATAAAGAGCGCCTATCTCGATAATCTTCACCACCGGCTGGCCAAGACGCCGGAGACGGCGACGCGGCATGACCGCTACATGGCATTGGCGCACACGGTGCGGGAACGGCTGGTAGATCGTTGGTTGAACACATCCAGCGCCTACAACGAACGCAAAAGCCGCATAGTTGGATATCTGTCCGCCGAGTATCTTCTGGGTCCGAATTTGATGAGCAACATACTGGCTCTCGGGATTCTGGAGGAAACCGGACAGGCCGCCGCGGAATTGGGCCTCAGCCTGGCTGATGTCGTTGAGACCGAGCCGGATCCTGGGCTGGGCAACGGCGGATTAGGCCGGCTGGCGGCCTGTTTTCTCGATTCCCTCGCGACGCTGGAGTATCCGGCCGTCGGATACGGGCTTCGCTATGAGTTCGGAATTTTCGATCAGCACATTAAGGACGGATGGCAATTGGAAGCGCCCGACCGGTGGCTGATGCTGGGCAATCCGTGGGAGATTCCGCACCCGGAACTCTCGGCGGAAGTCCCGTTCGGCGGGCGGACGCAATCCTACACGGATTCGGCTGGGCGGTATCGCGTGAGATGGATACCGGATCGCGTGGTGAAGGCGGTCCCTTACGACACGATTATTCCGGGTTATCGAAACACCACTGCGAACACGCTTCGATTGTGGAAGGCCGAGGCGCCGGAAATTTTCAATTTTGCGGCGTTCAACATGGGCGATTTCTACGGCGCGGTTCGGCAGGAGGTGCAGAGCGAGACCATCTCGAAGATCCTGTATCCGAACGACGATAACGTCGCTGGAAAAGAGCTGCGGCTGGAGCAGCAATTCTTCTTTGTGTCGGCATCGCTGCAGGATACGATGCGTTTGCTCCGGCGCCGGGGAGAGCACGTGGCCGACTACGCCCGGCATTTTGCGTTGCAGCTCAACGACACGCATCCTTCGATAGGCGTGGCGGAGCTTATGCGTCTGCTGGTGGATCTGAATGAAGTGGAGTGGGATCAAGCCTGGCAGACCACGCAGCAGGTCTTCGGCTACACCAACCATACGCTGCTGCCTGAGGCGCTCGAGCGATGGCCGATTGGGTTGTTTGGCCGTCTGCTGCCGCGGCATCTCGAGATCATCTACGAAATCAATCGCCGATTTCTGGATACGGTTCGCGCGAAATACCCGGGAGACGAGGGGCGGGTACAGCGCCTGTCGCTGATCGACGAATCCGGCGAGCGCTACGTCCGCATGGCGAATCTGGCCTCGACCGGCAGCCACGCCATAAATGGAGTCGCGAAGCTGCACACGGAGCTGCTTGAGAAGGACGTCCTAAAGGACTTTTTCCAGCTTTATCCGGAGTGTTTTTCGAACAAAACAAACGGCATCACGCCGCGGAGGTGGCTGCTGGAATCGGCGCCGCGGCTGGCGTCGTTGATCACGTCGCGAATCGGCGATCGATGGATCACCGACCTGGACCAATTGAAGGGGCTCGAACCCTTTGCCGAGGATGCCGGATTCCGGCACGAGTGGCGCGCTGCCCAGGAATCGATCAAGCAGTCATTGTCGAAGTTCATCGAGGCTAAGACCGAAATCGTTGTGGATCCGTCGTCCCTGTTCGACGTGATGGTGAAGCGGCTCCATGAATACAAGCGGCAGCATTTGAAAGTGCTGCATGTGATTACCGCTTATCATCGCCTGAAGGCCAACCCCGGGCTCGATATGGTTCCCCGGACATTCGTGTTTGGAGGGAAAGCAGCACCCTCGTATTTCATGGCGAAGCTGATCATCAAGCTGATCAATGCGGTTGGCCACGTTGTCAACAGCGACACCGCAATTGCCGGCAGGCTGCGCGTGGTGTTTCTGCCCAACTACTCGGTCTCCCTCGGGCAGCGCGTGTATCCGGCGGCGGATCTTTCCGAGCAGATCTCCCTAGCCGGAAAGGAGGCCTCCGGCACCGGAAATATGAAATTTGCGTTGAATGGCGCCTTGACGATTGGAACCCTCGATGGAGCCAACATTGAGATTCGCGAACGCGTGGGGAACGACAACTTCTTCCTCTTCGGCCTGGCGGTAGAGGAAGTGAATTCGTTAAAGGCAGCCGGGTACAACCCGCGAGCGTATTACGAAGCGGACGCCGAGCTGCGCGGAGCCATTGACGCCATCGCCGGCGGAGAGTTTGGCAATGGCGATCGAAAGCTGTTCCGGCCCCTTGTCGATAACCTGTTAAACCAGGACCCCTATCTTCTCTGCGCCGATTATCGAGGCTACATTGACTGCCAGGATCGGGTGGACGCGGCGTACCGCGACCGCGAACAATGGACCCGGATGTCGGTCCTGAACACGGCTCGCATGGGGTATTTTTCTTCAGATCGCGCGATCCGTGAATACTCGACCGAGATCTGGAGCCTTGAGCCGGAGAAGATTTAGTAAGCAAGCTATCAGCGATCAGCCGTTAGCCAGAACCCTTGTGGCTGAAAGCTGATCGTTGAAACCTCATTCCCTCCGTTATACTCGAAGCAGAAGGCGGCGCGCATCGCGTGTAAATATCTGCCGTGGAGACCGCGCAAGTTACTGTCGATCTCGATCTGATCAAGAAATACGATCGGCCAGGACCGCGCTACACATCTTACCCGCCCGCCGTACACTTTGGCGCGCAATTCGCGCCCCAGATTCCGGCTCAGATTCAGGGAAATAATCGCACTGCGGGAGATCTGTCGCTTTACTTCCACCTGCCGTTTTGCCAGACGCTGTGCTGGTACTGCGGCTGCAACAACGTGGTCACCAGGAGGCAGGGCCAGAGTGCAGTCTATCTGGGATATATCGAGAAAGAGATCGATCTCCTTGCCCGCGAGTTACATTCCGGCCGCCGGGTGGTGCAACTGCATTGGGGCGGCGGCACGCCGACGTTTCTGACGCCGGCTGAGATCCGGTGGCTGGGAGATTTGACGCGGCGCCGTTTTCGGTGGAGCCCCGATATTGAGGCGAGCGTCGAGATTGACCCGCGGCGGTTTACCGCTGATCACATCCAGGCGTTGTGCGATGCCGGCTTCAACCGGGTGTCGATGGGAGTTCAGGACCACAATCCGGAAGTGCAGAAAGCGATTAACCGGGTTCAACCTCGCGAGGAGACTGAGGGAGTCTTTCACGCCCTGCGCCGCGAAGGCTTTTCATCGATCAGCGTCGATCTCATTTACGGCTTACCGCTGCAAACCGTGGATTCGTTCTCGCGAACGCTCGATGAAGTGCTCGCTCTCGAGCCCGACCGCATGGCGATCTTCAGCTATGCGCACGTGCCCTGGATAAAGCCGGCGCAGAAGCTGCTCGAGAAAGCGGGGCTGCCCACGGCGGAAACCAAATTCCAATTGCTCAAGCTGAGTGTGGAAAAGCTGACAGCGGCTGGTTATGCGTGCATCGGCATGGACCATTTTGCGCGAACCGATAACGAACTTGCGGCAGCGCAGAGAAACGGGACTTTGCAGCGGAATTTTCAGGGCTACAGCACGCGGGCCGGCGCGGACGTCTACGGTGTAGGTAATTCGTCGATGTCTCAAACCGCGGACGCCTACTGGCAGAACGAGAAGAACCTGGAGGACTACTACGCGCGACTCGACACCGGCCAGCTCCCGATCTGGAGCGGCTACGTGCTGACAGCCGACGACCGCGTTCGCCGCCAGACTATTATGCGGCTCATGTGCGACTTCCACTTGAGCTACGACGCCATGTCGCGCAAGCTGGGGATCGACTTCCGCGAATACTATGCGACGGAGCTTCGCTCGCTTCGGGATTTGGAAGACGACGGCCTGATCGAGCTCGACGACGACGCGCTGCGAGTCACTGCCGCCGGGCGCTTGCTGGTAAGAGTGATCGCCATGCGCTTCGATCAATTCCTGAAAGCCCGGCCGGCCGAGAAAGTGTATTCGAGAACCATATGAATCCGGTTGCCGTGGTTGGCGGCGGCATCACAGGGCTGACGGCTGCTTTCTATCTAACGCGCAGCGGCATGCCAGTTACGGTTTATGAGAAGTCCGGGCGCACCGGCGGCTCAATCCGAAGCGTGCTCGACCAGGGATTTCTAACCGAGGACGGGCCGAGCCAGATTACGGAGACCGCCGAAGTGGCGGCGTTGATTGAAGACCTGCAACTCGAAGCACGCAGGCTCTATCCCAACTCCGACGCAGAGGCGCGGTTCATTGTCAGAGGCGGCCGGCCGCTCGAGGCGCCTGCCTCGCCATTCGGACTGATTTCGACAAAGCTGTTTTCCGCGGCGGCCAAGTGGCGCATTCTTGCGGAACCGTTCATCGGGCGTTCAGATGCCGCGCGTGAAGAATCGGTGGCGGAATTCGTGCGGCGCCGCCTGGGAGCGGAAATGCTCGACTATGCGGTGGACCCCCTGGTTTCCGGAATCTTCGCGGGCGATCCGAACCGCCTTTCTCTGCGCTGTGCGTTCCCGAAACTGCATGAACTCGAGCAAATGGGCGGTTCGCTGACCGCCGGCGCTCTGGCTTCGATGTTCAAAAGGAAAAACGGTGCGCCGCGTGCGCATACTACGAGAAAGCGCGGCCGCGAGCGCGCGCTATTTTCTTTTGACACGGGCTGCCAGGTGCTGCCGGACACGTTGGCCGCCAGGTTGGGAGCCGCGATCCGGCTGTCGGCTCGAGTATCGGGCATTGCGAAGTCGGCGCACGGTTGGGAAATCACCTCCACATCCGGCGGGCGTGAAGAATCGAACGCCCACTCAGCGGTTCTGCTAACCGCGCCGGCGTATGAGCTAGCGGGGCTGGCAGTGAGAACTCAGGATTCGCTTTCGCTCAGCGCGCTGAAAGAGATTGTTTATCCGCCGATCGTGAGGGTGACACTGGGTTTCCGCAAAGACCAGTTTCCAAAGCCAATACGCGGGTTCGGGTTTCTGGTTCCAGGCAAAGAGCCATTCCACGTGCTTGGAACGATATTCGCTTCGTGCGCCTATCCCGGGCGCGCGCCCCTCGGGCACGTGAACCTGTCGAGCTACCTGGGTGGAATGCGCAATCCGGCAATCACGGCGCTAAGCGAGGGCGATATCATCGCAGCCACGCTTGCCGACTACCGCACATTGCTCGGCGTAAAAGGCGATCCGGTCTTTCACTCGCATAGATTTATTGCCCGCGCGATTCCCCAGTACACCATCGGTTACGGCCGATACACCCAATGGATGTGGGAAAGCGAGCAATCCATGCCGGGGCTTTTCTTTGCCGGGAACTATCGCGATGGCATTTCGGTGGCGAACTCGATAGGCTCCGCGGTGAGGGCGGCGGAGCGAATTGCAAAATCGTTGAATGGCTGATCAGAACGCGAAGCTCGGCGTGCTGCTGGTGAATCTGGGAACACCCGATTCTCCCGATGTTTCCGATGTCCGGGCGTATTTGCGCGAGTTTCTGATGGATCCAAGAGTCATTGACATACCCTACCCAGCGCGATTTCTGCTGGTGAATGGCGTGATTGCTCCCTTCCGCGCGGCGCAATCGGCCCATGCCTATCGAAGCATCTGGCTTCCGGAGGGATCGCCGCTCGCCACTATCAGCCAGCAGGTGGCCGAAGAGCTGAAGACGCGTCTGGGAGTGCCGGTGGAGCTAGCCATGCGATATCGGAATCCTTCCATTTCCTCGGCTCTGGTTCGATTGGCCGGCCTCGGGGTGAACGCCATCACCGTGCTGCCGATGTTCCCGCATTATGCGATGTCGAGCTACGAGTCGGCCATCGAGCGGGTGAAGGAGTTCGCGCGTAAACTCGCGCCACATGCTGCGCTGCGAATTGTGGCGCCGTATTTTGACGCGCCTGCATACATACGGTCGCTGGCGGCAAGCGTCATGCCTTATCTCCCGGAAGTCGATCACCTCCTGTTCAGCTTTCACGGCGTGCCGGAGCGCCATATCCGGCGCGCCGACCCCACCGGCTGCCACTGTTTGCGGCGAGCGGACTGCTGCGCTTCCGATAGCCCGGCGCGCGCCACGTGTTACCGCAGCCAGTGTCTGCACACGATGGCGGCAGTGGCGCACGAAGCAGGCCTCCAAGAAGGGCGCTACAGTTACGCATTCCAATCCCGGCTTGGGCGCGACCGGTGGCTGCAGCCGTTTACGGTGGAAGCCCTCACGCAATTGGCCCGTAACGGCGTGCGCAAACTCGCCGTCATGTGCCCATCGTTCACTGCCGATTGCCTGGAGACCCTCGAGGAGATCGGTATCCGTGGGCGCAATACTTTCCGCGAAGCGGGAGGAGATTCGCTCACCTTGGTGCCCTGTCTGAACACTCATCCAATGTGGCTGGATGCGCTGGCCCGTCTGGCCCGGGATGCCGCTGGAGCCGGTCCAACACCGCTAGCCGAAACGCGACCGTAGCTCGCGAAGACGCCAGGGAGCGCTTAGCTCCTGTACTTACCCCGGACCCGGCGCTGTCAGATCAGTTGTTCTGGGGAGCCGGCGGTTTCGGCGGGTGAGACTGTTGCACTTGCGCGGCGAGCAACTGAGACCAGACCTTCACCATTTTTTCGATTTCATCTTTGTGTTGGCCGTAAAACGTCAGGTTGTCCGTGGAAACGGTGGTTCCGGGGAACTTCCCGGTTGCCGCGTAGTAATTGTAGGATGCTTGGGTCGCCTTGATCACCATTTCCATGATCAGCCAGTCCCGAACCGTTAGACCATCTGACTCGACAAGTTGCTTTAGGGGAGTGGCTTCCAATATTTCGACGAGTTTGCTGATCGGCGCCTCGTGGGGTACCGGCTGCTTCAACGCCTTCACAATCGGGTCGGAGGGCTTAAGCGAGTAGACGCGGCGCGAGACCTTATCAAACGCCTGGAGCTTCTCCTCGGTCAACCGATAGTTGTGGACCTGTGGATCCTTGAGGTAGAAGCCAACCGAGAGGTCCGCGGCACTCAGCGCAATAGGGGCGAGGAGCCCCGCCAAGATCATGGCGGCGGAGAGCCACCGGCGTAACAGCATATAACCAAAATACCGCAGCGCCGCTTGCGGGAACAGGCTGACAGGGGCGTTGGCCGCGAACCGAAGGTTCGCCCGGCATCCTCCAGGCCGTTTGTTACAGCGGAGAAGGCATCAAAAGACCGGATTTTGCCAGCGCTCGTCCAATCAGGACGATCGCGTCGCATTCCGGGACAGCTTTGGCGATTGACGTCTCGGTGATGACCATCTGCCTCGAGCGCTCGAGCTGCTTCTTTTCCCGAAACGACAGCGGCTTGGCCATCTGTATCATCAACAGCATTTTGAAGACTTCGGCTATCTCGAGGAGACTGCCATTCTTCATCTTGTCGGAGTTCTCTTTGAAGCGGTCTTTCCAATCCTGAACGCAGGGGGGGCGGCCACAGGCGAGATAAGAAAGAACACGCGTGATCTCGCTGTGTTTGGTGACCTTCCGAAGGCCCACGTCGCCCACATGCGAGAACGGAACCATCACGGTCATGCTATTAGGGAGGAGTCTAAGGAGGTAAAAGCGTTCTTGTTGGGCGCCAAAGGAACGGGAGCTGATGTTCTCAATGGTGCCCACGCCGTGGTTGGGGTAAACCACCTTCTCACCCACCTGGAAGGTCATGCGTGGACCTCTTTCCTGACACAGATTATTCAGTTACCGATACAGCCGAAACCGAATAGTAAACCTCTAAAATGATTTCGTCAAGAACAAAAAGCAACTACCTACTCACTTGGTGGGGTGATTCACCGGATTGGCCTCCGAGTGAATAAATACAGGCATTCTAGAGGAAATAACACACTGCGGTGGTGGCTGTTTGGCCCCCGAGTTGCTCATCCGGCCGAGAGCCCCGATTCGCCCAAAGTTAGCGGTTGCCCTAGGGCACTTGCCCCAGGCCTGGTTAGTGGATTTCGGCCGACCAGCCCTCGAGTATGGACTTCACCTTTTGGCAGAACTGATCCCCCAGGGCGCCGTCGATCAGCCGGTGGTCGAACGTCAAAGCCAAATGCGCCTGGCTCCGGATGGCGATCGCATCGCCCTCCACTACGGCGGGTACCTTTTCTACCGCGCCGACGCCGAGGATAGCGACCTGCGGCTGGTTAATCACCGGTGTGGCGAAAATGCTGCCAAAGCTGCCGAAGTTGGTGATCGAAAATGTGCCGCCCTGCACCTCATCCGGCTTTAACTGCCGTGAGCGGGCACGCGTAGCCAGATCGACAATGGCTCGCTGAAGGCCGGCGACATTCCTCTCGTCGGCATTGCGGATCACCGGGACAAGCAGGCCGCCCTCCAGCGCGACCGCAATGCCGATATTGATATCGCGGTGGTAAACGATGTTCTTGCCGTCAATCGAGGCGTTGAGAATCGGGAACGCCCGAAGCGCCTCGGCCGCCGCCGCCGTAACGAACGGCAGGAACGTGAGCGAAAAGCCGTTGCGCTCCTGGAATTCCTTCTTCGCGCGATCCCGCAGCCTGGCGATCTTTGTCATATCGACCCGGTGAACGGTGGTGACGTGAGCCGAAGTATGCTTGCTCATCACCATGTGCTCGGCGATCCTCTGCCGCATCATGCTCATGGGCTCGACCTTGGTCTTGGCGCTCTCCGCCAAAGGCAGGGGCGCGGAAGCAGCGGCCGCAGCAGCAGGCACTGTTGCAGCGGGTGCCGGCGCGGGAGTTCCTGCTGGGGATTGTGGGGGGGCGACCCCCGCGCTCCGTGCTGCTATGTAATCTTCGACATCCTGCTTGGTGATGCGTCCGCCTGCGCCTTTACCCTGCACCAGAGCCAGGTCAATGTTGGCTTCCCGCGCCATTTTCCGTACCAGGGGAGAAAGCGGGCCCTGATCCTCTGCGGCAACCGGAGCCTTCGGGGCAGCAGCGGGCGGCGGAGCCGGAGCAGGGGCAGCCGCCGCAGGAGCAGCCGGTGCGGGTGCGGCAGGTGCTTGAGCGGGAGGCGGCGCCGCGGCAGGTGGCGGTGCTTTAGATGGCTCGTCTGAACCCTGAACCCTGACCCCTGACCCCTGCCCTTCGGCGGGCGGAGCGGCTGCGCCTGCCGGGCCGCCGATACGGCCAACGATCGTGTTGATGGCGACTGTTGCGCCTTCTTGCACAAGGATTTCCGAGAGTATGCCAGCCTCCGGGGCAGGGATCTCGGTATCCACCTTGTCTGTGGAAATCTCGAACAGCGGCTCGTCGCGTTCCACTTTGTCGCCGACCTTCTTGAGCCACCGCGTCAGCGTGCCCTCTACGATGCTTTCGCCCATCTGGGGCATCACTATGTCTGCCATTTGATCTCCTTCAACAAATCTCTAGAGCCGAGCCCGCAAAGCCGGACCCGGCTCCTGAATTCTGGCTTCCGTCTTCGGCCTTCTGCCTTCTGACTCCTGCCCCGAATAACCGAAAGTGTCGGCAAACGAAGCCTCGAGTGCGGCTTTGACTTCCTCGAGCGGCGCCGCGCATCCAAGACTTCGCAGCGAACAAACCGGCTTCGAGAGCCCGCAAGGAACGATGTACTGAAAGTAGCTCAAGTCGTTTTCGACATTCAGGGCAAACCCATGCGACGTGATCCAGCGGCTGATGTGGACCCCGATCGCAGCTATTTTGGCGTTGCCCACCCACACGCCTTGATGGCCCTTTTCCGGATTGCGGCGAGCCGCAATGCCGAAAGTCGCCAGCGCGTCAATCAAGAACTGCTCAAGAGCTTGAAAGTAGAGCCGCACGTCGCGTTTCCAATCGCCCAAATCCAGAATCGGATAGCCGACGATCTGCCCAGGCCCGTGATACGTCGCGCCGCCGCCTCGATCGGTCTCAAAGAACTGGATGCCGGAACGCCGGAGGATCTCTCGGCTGGCGAGCACTTGCTTTTCGCTGGCGTTGCGGCCCATGGTGACTACGTGCGGGTGCTCCACTAAGAGGAGCTGGTCACAGCCTTCGCCGCGCTTGCGTTCCTCTACCATCCGCTGCTGAAGAAGAAAGGCTTCGTGCCAGCCCATTCGTCCCAGATCGAGCAATTCGTATGTCCGCATGAAGAGCCGCTGCCGGCAAATGAATCAGAAGTTGATGGCCAGGCCATTCACCGCGTTGAAAGCCTCGCCGACCGCCTCATACAAGGTCGGGTGGGCGTGAATGGTGTTCATCAGTGTATCGACAGTCGCCTCGGCTTCCATGGCCGTTACCGCTTCGGAGATCAGCTCAAATGCCTCCGGTCCGATGATATGCACGCCCAGAATTTCTCCGTGCTTAGCGTCAGCCACAACCTTGACGAATCCATCGTGCTGGCCCAGTATGGTGGCCTTGCTGTCGGCGCCAAACGGAAACTTGCCAATCTTCACTTCGTAGCCCTCGGCGCGGGCCTGAGCCTCGGTCAGCCCGACGCTGCCAATCCCCGGTTCGGTGTAAGTGCAGCTCGGGATGCGCCGTCGATTGATGGGCGGACGCGGTTTGCCGGCTATATCGCCCACCGCAACCATCCCTTCTGCGGTTGCCACATGGGCGAGCTGGGGCGTTCCGGCAACAATGTCGCCAATCGCGTAAACTCCGGCCTGGCCCGTGCGCTGCTGGCCATTTACCTTGACGAAGCCTCGATCGAGCTCCACGGCGGTGTTCTGGATCCCCAGGGTCTCCGTGTTCGGCTTCCGTCCCACCGCAACCAGCACTTTATCGAACTCCATTTCCTCGCGATTCCCGTTCGCCAAGGCCGCCGTGAGGGTGACACTTTGGGAGTTCCGGCGGACGCTCTCCACCTTCGCGCCGGTTTCAATACGGATTCCGTTCTTCTTGAAGATCTTCTCGATCTCTTTGGAAACTTCCTCGTCTTCCACCGGAACCACGCGAGGCAGCATCTCGAGCACGGTCACCTTCGATCCGAAGCGGCTGAAGGCGGAGGCAAACTCCATGCCAACCGCGCCCGCGCCGATGATGCCAAGCGTGGCAGGCACGACGGTGAGCTTGAGGATCTCGATATTCGTGAGGATCAGGTTCGCATCGGGTTCCAGGCCCGGCAGCATTCGCGCTTCCGAGCCCGTCGCGAGAATGATACTGCGGGGCTCAATCACTTGCTTGCCCTGCGGGCCATCCACCTCTATTCGCGTACCGCCCAGCAGGCGAGCCGTGCCACGAATGACCTCCACCTTGTTCTTGCGCATCAGGTATTCGACGCCTTTGGAATGCTTGGTGACGATCTTGTTGGCGCGCTCGACGACGCCCGGGTAGTTCAATGTGGCGCCTGTGCTGTTAACTCCGGCTTCCTCGGGGTGCTTGAAGTACTCCCAGACATCGGCGCTATGAAGGATGCTCTTGGTGGGAATACACCCCACCAACAGGCAAGTGCCGCCCAGTCTCTCCTGCCTCTCAATCAATGCCGTCTTAAGACCGTACTGGCCGGCGCGAACCGCCGCGGAATAGCCGCCCGGACCACTGCCGATCACCACAACGTCGTATGCCATTTCTCTTCACTGTAGCATTCAAGTCATTGTTTTAAGGGCATTTTGGGCAATACGGCACCGGCTTCAGTCCGCGTCAGAACCACCGCCTGAAGGCTGTGCCACAAGGCTGCATTTCCCCATCTGGGCCTGCCCCTTACAATAAAAACTAGATATGCCTATCAAAGTTGGTATTAACGGCTTCGGCCGCATTGGGCGCAACGTGGTTCGCGCCGGCTTGCACAACCCTGACATCGAGTTCGTTGCCGCGAACGATCTCACTGATACTAGGACGCTCGCCCATTTATTGAAGTACGACTCGATTCTTGGCCAGCTTCACGAAGAAGTGAAGCACGGCGACGACAGCATTGTTGTCGGGGGCAAGACCATCCGGATCTACGCCACCAAGGACCCGGCGGAGCTTGACTGGGCCGCCCTAGGGGCCCAGGTGGTCATCGAATCCACTGGCCGCTTTACGGACGCCAAGGACGCCGGCAAGCATCTGCGCGGAACGGTGAAGAAGGTGATCATTACCGCGCCCGCTTCCAATGAAGACATCACACTTGTGCTTGGCGTCAACGACAGCGCCTACGATCCCGCAAAGCACACCATCATTTCCAACGCTTCCTGCACTACCAATTGCCTGGCGCCGGTGGCAAAGGTGATCCACGAGTTTTTCGGCATCGAAAAAGGCTCGATGACCACCATCCACAGCTACACAAATGACCAGACCGTGCTCGACTTCCCGCACAAGGATCTGCGGCGCGCCCGAGCGGCGGCGCTCAACATGATTCCCACTTCGACCGGCGCGGCCAAAGCCATCGGGCTGGTGATTCCGGAGCTAAAGGGAAAGCTCGATGGCTATGCCATGCGCGTGCCGACTCCTGACGTCTCAGTGGTGGATCTGGTCGCCGTCCTTAAGAAAGACGCAACCGCCTCCGAGGTCAACGCCGCCCTGAAAGCTGCCGCGGCCGGGCCGTTGAAGGGCATCCTCGCCTATACGGACGATCCCGTGGTCTCCACCGACATGCTACGCAACTCGAACAGCTCAATTGTCGATAGTCTGCTCACCAAGGTGATCGGCGGCAATCTGCTGAAGGTAGTCGCCTGGTACGACAACGAGTGGGGCTACTCCTGCCGCGTAGTTGATCTCATCGTGTTTCTAGGCAAGAAGGGTTTGTAGGCTAAACAGACTCCGGTTTCCTGATAGCTCGAAGCGGCTCCGCTGGATGTGGCGCAGGCACTCGTGCCTGCCGCTCCGACAAAGCAAAACGCTCCCTCACGGTCGCGTCCCGGCAAGAGGCATTAACCCCTAGCCGAGACGCGACCGTGAGGGAGCGTTTTCCCTTTTCCGAAACCTACCCCCGCATCGCCCGCAACACCGCATCCGTGAACTCGATCGTCGACGCCGTGCCCCCCACGTCGCCGGTCAAGTGTTTCCCTTCGCGATACACCGCATGAATGGCCGACTTCAGCTTGTGTGACGCCTCTGCTTCACCCATGTGCGTCAGCATCATTACCGAAGAAAGCATCAGCGCCGTCGGATTCGCCTTCCCGTGTCCCGCTATATCCGGCGCGCTCCCGTGGACCGCTTCAAACACCGCGTGGGTTTCGCCCATATTCGCCCCCGGCACGATTCCCAAACCGCCCACCAGCCCGGCCGCCAGGTCCGAAACAATATCCCCATACAGATTCGGCAGCAGCAGAATATCGAACGTCTCCGGCCGCATCACTAATTGCATCGCCGCGTTGTCGACAATCAGTTCCTTGTAGGGAATGTCGGGGTATTCGGCCGCCACTTCCCGGCAACACCGCAGAAACAGCCCGTCGGCCAGTTTCATGATGTTGGCTTTGTGAATTGCCGCCACCTTCTTGCGCCGGTTTGCCCGCGCGTATTCAAACGCGTACCTGGCGATCCGGATTGAGGCGATGCGCGTGATTACCTTCAGGCTGGTCACCACATCTTTCACGATCTCGTGCTCGAGCCCGGCGTACAAATCCTCTGTATTCTCGCGGAAAATCACCATATCGATCAAAACATCGTTAAAGCGCGTCTTGATGCCAGGCAGCGTGGAAACCGGACGCACATTGGCGAACAGATCGAGCGTTTTCCGCAGCGCCACATTCACGCTTTGAAAGCCGCTGGCTATCGGTGTGGTCACCGGCCCTTTTAGCCCCACTCGCGTTTCGTTCATCGAGTCGATCAGATACTGCGGCAGCGTTTTCCCGGATTCGAGAATAATCGCCTCGTTCAGCTCCGCTCTGCGCCAGCAGATATCGACGCCGGTTGCTTCTACTGCCCGAACGGTAGCTTCAGCAACTTCCGGTCCAATCCCGTCGCCGGGGATCAAGGTGCAATAGTGAGGCACAACCTGATTCTATCTTTCGGCCAAACCTAGGCAGATGAACGCCGATCAACGCTGATCGAAAACAAATGGCTTATCCGCGTTCATCGGCGGCCAAAAATCTTAATCCCGGAGTTTTCAGCATTCAATTCAGCCCGCCGAAGTTTTTTCCAGCCTGCCCATTCGGGCATATTACGCCGCTTCGTCCGGCGGGCCGCATAGAGCGCGATAGTTGGACACCGAAATCTGCTTCTCCTCCAGCAAGGCGCGAACGCGCGGCGACGTCAGCGCCTCGATCTCCTTGGCCCTCGACTCCTTCAGGCGTGTTTTCGCGGCATCCAATTCATCAGTGACAAAGCCCGGATGGCACATAAACTCCGTGGTTCCGGGACGAAGATCGCGGACCTCGCCGAGCATTGTCTCCTCGGTCAAACGGCCCGTTAAACGGAAGCCGGTAAAGTGCTCGGTCGCGCTCAGGCGCGCTCGCTCGATCAAGCGGCGCTGGAATATCCCGGTGAGCGCGTCGAAGGCTTGATCCATCGGCAATCGCACGAATGGGATACCGTAGCGCTGTGCGATGCGGACAACGTGCCCAAACACCTGGGGATGAAGATGGGTGTGCTTGTGCGTATCCAGGTGCAAAGGCCGGAGGCCCGCGTTGAGAATTCGCTCCACTTGAGCACGCAGCTCGGCATCAACATCCAAAGACCCGCGCAGCAAAGCGCTGACGAGCCGGGCCGGCGTGGAAGGCAGCGCCTTGCCGGTGGCCAGAGATACCCCCTGCACCAGGACAAGATGGCAGCCCACATCCAGCGTCGGATTTTCGCGCGCTAAGCGGACCGCATGCTCGAACGCATCGCCGTTGGCCATCAGAGTCGTTGCGCCAAGAACGCCGTTCAGATGGCAGTGAATGATCCCGTCGTTCACGCCGCGGGTAAAGCCGAAATCGTCGGCGTTGAAGATTACGACGCGAGCGTGCGACCCATCGATCTGGCGCCCCTGCGATTTACGCGGCGTGCTCAAAAGATAGTTACTTTGATGCGGAGGAATTTCTTCGGATTCGCGCGGAAATCCTTCAGCAGCGCGTGCAGCTCGCCCGTCATCCCGTTCAATGAGTCGTAGAGCTGCGGATTCACCAGCAACTGGCCGATAGTTCCCTGCCCCGAATTCATCTTGTCGATGGTGGTATCGATCTTGTCAAAAGTGCCCGAAAGCTGTTTGGCGAGAGCCGGATCTTTCAGCAAAATGCCGGCGGTGCCCTTGCCCGCGTTCAGATCCGCAAGAATTGTGTGAAGCTCGTTGACGCTCTTGTGCAGGTCGTCGTAAAGGGCCGGATCTTTCAATATTTTCCCGGCTGTGCCCTTGCCGTTATTCAGGTCGTCCTCGATTGTATTCAACTTCGCGATAGTGGTCTCAGCCTGGTTATAGAGCTCGTCGCTGTTGATGATCTTACCCAGCGTCCCGTTCTTTGAGTTGAGCGTGTCGGCCAGAATCTGCACCTGTTTGACGATGGCGTTGAGATTGTTGTAGAGCGTCTCATCCACCAGCAGTTTGCCGATGGTGCCATGGCCAACCTCGATTTGCGAAATGATGCCGTCGGCTTTGTTGAGAATACCTTGCATCGCGGCCAGCGCCTGATACCCCTGCTGCACCACGTCGTCAAAGTCGCGCGTATCCAGGGCGGGAATCTCGGCGTCCTGCTTGATCGGCTCCTGACTCTTGCCTTTCTTGATGTTGAGGAACTTGGAATTGCCTAACAAGCTGTCGGCCACGATCGAGACCTGCGAATCCTCCGGAATCTGCTTCAGCATGGGCTGCTCCACCGAAAAATCGATACGGATAGTCTTACGCGGATCATTTGAGCCGGAAAGCTTGACGCTGGTAACCTTGCCTGCGTCTATCCCGGCGATGCGCACCGGCGCGCCCGCGGCGACCGCCGCTGCGTCACTGACATACGAGTGGAGAGGCACCTCGCTGGTAAACAGGTTCGTGTTGCCGGTCAACAGGAAGACGAGCAGCGCGATGAAAAACAGCGCAACGATGGCAAGAATCCCGACCTTCAGTTGCGCCCAGTTCACTTTGTTCGATGTGGCCATCTGATTCCCTCAATGCCTGAAAAACCGCTTCAGGTAAGGATCGCTGGAGGATTCCAGCTCCAGTTCGGTGCCGGTAAAGACGATGCGGCCCTCCCGCATCACCATAAACTTGGTCCGCGCCCGTGCAGGGTCGTGCTGCTCCTCCTCGGATGCCGGAACCAATTCCTCGCTCTTCGGATCATAACGAAACTTCGCCATCAACTCACCGTCCTGGTAGCGATGCGTAACGATGAGAGAAGCGCTGTTGCGGACATCGCGTTCCTTAGCTACCACGGCCATGATGGTGTTGGCGGTTATGGGATCAAGGCCGGCCGTTGGTGAATCATAGAGTACCAAAGCCGGTTCGGTTACAATCGCTCGCGCTATGCCCACGCGCCGCCGCATTCCGCCGGAAACCTCGCTCGGGAATTTATTGATGGTGTGCTCGAGTTCCACAAAGCGCAATGCGTCCCTCACGCGCCGCTCCGATTCCTCAGGCGAAATTGGCACGCGGGTCTGCTGATTGGCGAGCGGGTATTCCACGTTCTCGCCGATGGTGAGCGAGTCAAACAGGCCGCCTTCCTGGAATAGGAAGCCGGCTTTCGCCCGCAGCGGGAACAGCTCGTGATCGTTCATGCTGGTGACTTCCTGATCAAAAAGCTGGATGCTGCCCGAATCCACCGGCACCAGTCCGATCACCGACTTCAAAAGCGTTGTCTTGCCGCTTCCGGCCGCGCCTAGAATGATTCGCGTCTCCCCGGGTTTGAGCGCCAATGACACATCGTGCAGGGCCCAGGTGTCATCGAACCTGGTGTTGACGGTGTTGAAGTGGACGATGGCGTCAGTCGCGCTCATTGGTTTACAAATGCCTTATCGATGACGAAGGTGACTATGAAGATCCAAATGGAGGCCACAACCACAGCCTGAGTAGTCGCGCGTCCAACCCCCTGCGTTCCGCCGCTGGTGCGCAGACCGTAGAAGCAGCCCACCGTGGAAATAATGATGCCGAACATGAAGGGCTTCAACAGGCCCTGCAGCAGATCGTTATAAACCAGGTCGTGATAAGACGTGGACCAGTATTGAGAACTGGTGATCAATCCCAGCAGCGGGACTGAAACAAGATACGCGCCGAACAGGCCTATCGCGTCCGCGACCACCGTCAGGCATGGCAGCATCACCGCCGTCGCGATCAAGCGCGGGGTCACCAGCTTCTGTACCGGGTCCGTACCCAACGCGCGCATCGCGTCAATCTGCTCGGACACCTTCATCGAACCCAGCTCGCTGGCCATTCCGGAGGCGTTGCGGCCGGCCACCAGCAGTGCCGTTAGAACCGGACCTAGCTCGCGCACCAGCGTTATCGAGACAATCGACCCGACCTGGTTCGCGGCGCCGTAACTAGCCAGGGCGCGCGCCATCTGCAAAGCGATAATTCCGCCGCTGAAGATACCCGTCAGGAGGACAATAGGAAGGCTGCCGACGCCAATGATGTCCATCTGCAGAGAGACATCGGAATAATAGTGAGGCGACCGCAGGACGTTCTTAAACGCGCTGCCCGCCAGGAGGAGATAGTCCTGAAACGACGCAACCGGCTTCTTCAGGAAATCGAGCAAACCGCGAATCCCCCGAATGGCCACGCTTTCATATTGGTCGATGCTACCACACGGGGGGTTCCAGCCGGAAGCGCCATCCGCCCTGCGCCTCCCGGCGAAACCGCGAAGCAGTACTCGCCATACCCGGCATATTGAATAGAGAGGAAATTGGTAATGGGAACATTGACGGATATTCCCGGCATCCTCGTTGGCCATGCCACGAATCTGGAAGCCGCCACCGGCTGCACGGTGATCCTGTGCGAGCAGGGTGCCGTGCCCGGCGTGGCGATTCCAGGCTCCGCCACTGGTACCGAGGAGACCGAAATGCTGAAACCGGGCCATGTCACAGATCGCATTCACGGGGTCTGCTTTGCAGGCGGCAGCGCATTCGGACTCGAGGCGGCCTCCGGCGTCAGACATTTCCTAGAGCAAAAGGGCATAGGCTTCGCCACCCGCAGCGGCCCGGTGCCACTAGTGGCCGGGGCGATTCTGTTCGATCTGGGCATGGCCACGCGCGGCGTCCGCCCGACACGCGAGATGGGTGAAGCTGCCGCTGCAGCAGCCAGCGGCAAGCCGGTGGAAGAAGGCGCTGTGGGAGCAGGAACCGGGGCCACGGTCGGCCACCTGCTGGGGCCGGCGTGCATGATGAAAAGCGGCGTGGGATCCGCTTCCATACAGGCCGGCGCCGCGAGGGTCGCCGCCCTGGCGGTAGTGAATGCGTTCGGCGATGTGATTGACCCGAGTGACGGCCGGATCGTTGCCGGAACCAGAAAAACCGCCGGCAGCAGTGAGTTCGCCAACACAGCCGATGCCGTGCTCAGCGGCTCGACGAGCGGGTTCACTCGAGAGCACACCACGCTGGTTTGCGTCGCCACCGACGCAAGCCTCGATCGCGTGCAGGCCTCTAAGATTGCGCAGATGGCCACCGCCGGCATGGCGCGCACCCTTTCGCCCGCCTTCGCCATGAGCGACGGCGACATCGTGATCGTGCTGTCGGCGGGAGCCAGCAAAGCCCCAATAGATTCAATAGGCGTCGCGGCCGCCCGTGTGGTGGCAGAATCGATTCTGCGCGCGGTGCGCCTGGCGCCCGCCATGCGAGGAGTCCCGGGGCTGCGAACTCGCTGAGCGTTGGCTCGCAATCGGAGGCGCGTATCACCAACTACAAATCCTTCCCCGCCTCTCTGCTTCTGCCAGGCGCCGTAATCGCTGTGCTGCTAGGGAGTGTGATCGCGGCCACAAGACGCGCGGCAAACGCTCAGTCGCCGCAGCCCGCGCACGCATGGCGCAATTTGTATCCCGCCCTGCATGCGGTGTTCGCGACGGGCGACGGAAAGCGGCAGTGGGCGGTCGGAGACGGGGGAACAATCCTGGCGTCAAGCGACGGCAAAACCTGGACCCCGCAGTCCAGCGGCGCCACGAAAGACCTGATGTCGGTGTTTGGAACCACCGATGGAAAGCGTCTGTGGGCGGCCGGGGCCACCGGCACAGTCCTGACGTCGAACGACGGCGAGCACTGGAATTTGGCGACCGGCGGGCAAACTTCGAGCTATTATCCTCTTCGTTCGGTGTCCGGAAGCCGGGACGGCGCGCGGCTATGGGTGGTCGGTCATTTCGGCGCGACGCTGGAATCCACCGACGGTGAGCACTGGACAGATCGAAACCCGAATCCCCCAGCAGCGCGCGCCGGAGTTCTAACCTCTGTATTTGTGGCGGCCGATGGCAAGCGGCGCTGGGCTACCGATTACAGCGGAAAGATACTGGAAGCCTCCGGGGACGGCCAGTGGCTCGAACAGATGACGCCCACGAAGAAGGCGCTGTTGTCTGTTTTCGGAACGCCGGACGGCAAACGCCTATGGGCCGTCGGCGAAGGGGGCGCCATTCTGGAATCGCGGGACGGCGAACACTGGAACCCGCGCGTGAGCGGCACTGAGACAGACCTGACATCCGTATTCGCAGCCAGCGACGGCCGCCAGGTCTGGATAGCGGGGAAAAAAGGCGCCATTCTTTCGTCGAACGACGGCGAGCACTGGAATCCGCAGCCGAGCGGCACAGCCAACAGTCTCTTGTCGATATGCGGAAGCAGCGACGGGAAGCGCCTTTGGGCGGTCGGCGAGGCCAACACAATCCTCGAGTCGCCGGACGGCCGGCTCTGGATTCAGCGAGCCGGCGGGATGGCGAATAACCTCTCGGCCGTGACCGGGACAGGCGACGGCAAGCGGCTATGGGCAATCGGTACGTTCGGAACGATTCTGGAGTCAACCGACGGCGAGCATTGGACGCCTCGCGCCAGCGGAACCACTAGTCATCTCACTGGAATTTTTTCAACCCGGGACGGCAAGCGGCAGTGGGTGGTAAGTCAGGACGGAACGATTCTGAGGTCGGATCGCGGAGCATGGGTAACTGCTCAGATCAGCGGCGAGGCTCACAGTCTGCATTCCGCATTTGGCACGCCCGACGGCAGGCGGCTCTGGGCAGTCGGGGAGCACGGGACAATTCTAAGTTCAACCGATGGAGAACACTGGATCGCGAGCCGCAGCGGCGTCAGTGTGGACCTCTATTCGGTATTCGGGACCAGCGATGGCAAACGGGTGTGGGCGGCGGGGGACGATGGCACGATTCTCGAATCGCTCGATGGAAGGGTTTGGAGCCGGGTATCCAGTGGTACGCGGAATATCCTTTTCTCGGTGTTCGGGGCAATCGATGGGAGCCGGCTTTGGGCCGTTGGCACGTGGCACACCATCCTGGCCTCACGCGATGGCCAGCGGTGGAAGAAGCAAACCACAGGCTACGACGCACGAGGATTCAGCGCCGCGTTTGCGACCACCGACGGTAAGCGCGCCTGGGCGGTTGGGACCAGCGGCACGATGGAAAGCGATCACGGCGATCACTGGAACGACTTACCCGCCATCACGTCGAACGATCTCCGATCAGTCTTCGCAACCGACGACGGAACACGGGTTTGGGCGGTTGGCGATACGGGCACGATCCTCGTCTTCCAGTAATGCCTGCCTGACTCCATTTCCCACACTCCACAACCCTTCGTGGCGCGGGCACTCGTGCCTGCCGTATCGAGACTCGTCTCGATACTTGTTTGGCACGATTGCCGGCGCCAAAGTGTGACACCGACAGTCCCGTCAGAAATGCCATCTAATTGCACCGGCTCAGCACGGCAGGCTTCAGCTTTACCGTCAAGCGGATTCCAGCCGGCCCCCGGTTTGCGACGCTGACTGAAGCGCCAAGCAACGACAGAATGCGTTGAGCCAGCGGTGCGCCGATTCCCAGGTCGCCGCCGGGTGTGATTGCCTCGCCGATCGAAAGCAGATCGAAGAATTTTGGCAGCGCAGAACCCGGGATCGTTCGCCCATCGGTTTCGATCAGAACCGTCACCGAATCTGGACCAATCTCATGCACCAGCCGAATAGATTTGCGCTTTTCCGAGAATTTGACGGCGGTCTCAAGCAGGGCGCGGAAAGCCCTTACGAGCAGGTCCCTGTCTCCCATGACCAGGTCCCAGCCAGCCGGCGGCGGCGCCAGAGTCACGCGGCGGGACTCGGCGAACTCCATGGTTTCATCAATCGCGCTATCCAGCGCCGCCTGCAACGAAACCTGAGCGGATTTGAACTGCCCTCCACCGGCGTCGATTTGGGTCAGCAGTAAAGCATCGTCAAGTATCGAAACGATCCTTCGACGGGACCGTTCAAACGCCCCCCTGAGTTCGTCGTTCCTCTCCGTGGAAGGGATCGCGTCCAAAATGATTTCCCCGACTCCGAGAAGACCGTTGAGGGGGGTGCGGAACTCGTGCGAGATGAGACTCAGGAACTCGCTCTTGGAACGATCCAGAATGCTCAGCCGCCCGTTGGCTTCGGCAAGTTCACGCGTGCGCGCGGATACCGCCTCCTCCAGGTGTTCGTTCTGCAGCTTCAAGCTTTGCTGGAGATCGTGCAGTTTAAGATGTGTTTCGACGCGGGCGCGAGCTTCTTCGAATTGAAAGGGTTTGGATATATAGTCCACCGCGCCAGACCGGAAGGCCTTCACCTTGTCCCCCGTTTCGTTCAGGGCGCTCAGGAATATGACCGGGATGCCCGAAAGCGCCCGCGTGGATTTAAGGCGTTCACAGACTTCATATCCGTTCATCTCAGGCATGTTGACGTCCAGCAGAAACAGGTGTGGCGGATTCTTGCTCGCCGCCGCCAGCGCCAGCCTGCCCGAAGGAAACGAACGTACACCGTGACCTTGCTGCAAAAACATGTCCTCCAACAACTTCAGGTTGGCTGGATTGTCATCCACTATCATGATGTCGCGTCGAGCCAACTCAGCCTCCCTTCATCCGGCGTGCTTTTCGAGAATCACTCCGGCCCCGCATCTATGCTTTTCGGCACAGACCCTCGCTCTGCTAGAGGACGTCAACGTCCAGGTTTTTTCCGATGTAGTAAATCCCAGGGGCCCGGGGGATAGTATCGAAGAATTCCACAGCGCCACCGAACTCGGACGACATGGAGACTCCATAACCTCTATCGTCATAAATGGTCGGCCTTTGCACATGATTCTCTGTTTCGGACAACGCTCGCAGCGG
>Ga0181525_10000475_pt1 | contig 35033 bp, 35 predicted proteins | sample PEATcosm2014_Bin_48_FD_121100 | JGI IMG/M metagenome (GOLD analysis project Ga0181525, IMG submission 121100) | Peatland microbial communities from MTU Mesocosm Facility, Houghton, MI, USA - PEATcosm2014_Bin06_10_metaG | ecosystem: Environmental > Terrestrial > Soil > Wetlands > Peat | place... | reverse complement strand
CGATCTTGCGATTGAAGCGCATATCCGGAACGTAGAGTTTGGTCTCGCTCGGGTTTACTTCGTTCACCCGGGCGACGGTGCCCTCAACTTCTTCGTAAAACATCCGGCGCGCGCGTTCGTTCAGGCTCTCCTTGTCGACCGCTTCGCCGGTCTTATCTTCATCGACCCGGCCCTTGATGCCCCAGGTATACGCCCATTGGGCCGAACCGGAATGATCGGTGCCGAAGAGATCGAGCGAACCCGAGATCCACTTGTTATAGTATTTCTGCTGCAGCGAGACCGGAATGATCCCGGCTTTTGCTATCCGGCGCAGCCCCGTGATGCCGGTGCCCATATGGAACGCTTCTTCCTTGAGCATCGGGCCCATCGAAGCGGCCAGCGGCGCGAAGCTCGAATGCGAAAGCATCGTCAATTGGAACTTGCCGTCGCGATCCATAAAATTCGTATAGGCGAAGAAATCGAGCCAGTGCGTGACGTCGTCGTTGAAGGCGTTGAGCAGCCGGTTTTTCTTACCGAAGGCACGCCGTTCCAGCATCTTCTGCGCTTCGATCTTTCCTTCGCTGCCGAAGTGGTTCACGAGCAAGTGGCACATTTGGTACCCGTGACGCGTCTCTTCGACCATAATGCGCACCAGCGACGCGAGATCGTACTCCGAGGGCGCGTTGTTCACTAGAAAGCGCTGCTGCTCGTTGGACGCAAACTCCGTGTCGCCCTGAAAGACGATCATGTTCAGGACGGCGTCGCGCATGCGCTGGTCGGGAATCTCGCGCACCTTCTCCCAGCGCCGATCGCCCTTGAAATCGCCGAAGAAGATCTCCGGCGTCGGCAACGTGCCGTACTTGGCCTCGAAGCCGTATCCAGGCATGAACCGGTCGATCAACTCCTGATCGAGTCCGATGTCGTTTTGCCAGTCTTTGAGGAGGTCGATCCAGTCGTCGAAGGTCGCGATCCGGGCCATGCGGGTCCCCTAACGTCGTTTATGACGGATTTTCTTGATTCCGTGAGAATAGAGTTATAGTAAGATGCCAACCGAACCGCGTCAAGTTACCCGGCCGAACTCGTTCATCTTTAGCCTGTATGGGGACCTCGTCCACCAGCACGTGACCGATGGGTCGCTCTGGATCGGGGGCCTCGTCCGGCTCATGGCCAGCTTTGGGCTTTCCGAAGCAGCCGTTCGCCAGGCGGTCTCGCGGATGTCGCGCCAGGGGTGGCTCGTCGCGCGCAAGCGCGGCAACCGCGCCTTCTACGCCGTCACCGATCGCGGCTTGCGCCGAATCGAGAGTCTGAGCCCTCGCATCTATGGGCCGGTCATCGAGTGGGACGGGCGCTGGCGCCTGCTGACGTACAGCATTTCCGAGGCGAACCGCGAGCGCCGCGACCGCCTGCGCAAAGACTTGAGCCTGCTCGGCTGGGCGCCGATCTCTTCATCGACGTGGCTCTCCCCGCGCGATGCGATCGCCGAGGTGCGCGACGTTCTTGAAGCCAGCGGCGCGATCGAAAACGTCGATCTCTTCGTTGCGGATTATGCCGGTCCGAACCGCGACCGTGAGTTGCTGAATAAATGCTGGGATCTTGAGGCGATTGCGAACGCCTATCGCGACTTCATTCGCACGTACGAACCGCGCTTGGTCAAGGAGCGCGAGGCAAGCGCGTTGCGCGACGAGGAAGCCTTCGTCGAGCGCCTTTGGCTCGTGCACGATTACCGCAAATTCGCCTACATCGACCCCGGCCTGCCGAGCACGCTGCTCCCGGCGCATTGGCCGGGAACCACCGCCGCCGCGCTCTTTCGCGAGTACTACGCCGCGATCGACCGCAAGTCGCTGCGATTTTTCTCGAAGGCAGACGGCCAGGCTGCCCCGGGATAAGCGTCGAAGGACCGGCGCCATGCCCAAACGGATCATCCTCGGAATCGCCTTCGCGGCGATCGCAACTTTTGCCGCGTGCAGTTCCCCCGACGTCAACGATCTCTACGGCGTTGCAACGGCAACCCCGGGACCGACGGCCACGCCCTACGTAAACCCCTCGGCCTCCGCAGCGATCGTGTACGTGTTTTCGTCAGCATCGCCGGTTCCGAGCCAAACGGTGTACCTGTACGACTCATCGAGCGCCCAGCAGATCATCGGATCGGTGATTGCAACGAAGGTGACAAATTCTGCCGGTACCGCGACCTTCGGGAACCTTACCCCGACTCACTGGTACTGCTTCCAAACGTCGTATAACGCCACCCCGGGAGCAATTGCTCCGACGCAGACGCTCTGCAATAACTGGTGGGGCGATAGCGCCGGCGTCATCTTCGAATTCTGATCGGTTAGGGTTCGTCGTCCTCGTGCAAATGTAAATGCGCGCCGTCTTCGGCATCGTCGAGGACGTCGCGCGCTTCGCTTAAGACGTTGTGCGAGAACGGGTGATCGGACGGCCGAATCGACCCTTCGGCCGCGAGAAAAGCCGCTTCGCTCCAGTCCTCCCACGTCTCGAGCGGCTCGCCGTCGACCTCGGCCGGAAAACGCACGCAAAACCCCTGGTCCACGTGGACGCCGACGACTAACACCTTGGTGCCTCGTGGAAAGTAGGTCCCATCCTTCCACAACGTTCCGTAGGTCGTGTCGTAGTGTTCGCCGATTTTAATCAAATCAGGGCTCGCTAGACACCAAACGGGTTCATGGGTTTTTCGCCGATGAACGTGAGCACGCTCTTGGTCTCGCTATAAAGACGCATCGTCTCCATGCCAAGCTCGCGACCGTAGCCGGATTGCTTGTAGCCACCGAACGGGACGCCCGGAAACACCGCGTGCGGCGTGTTGATAGCAACGGTCCCGGTGCGCAACGCGCGTGCAACCCGATTTGCGCGCCCGATCGACTCCGACCATACGCTCGCCGAAAGTCCGTAATCGCTATCGTTTGCAAGCGCGATCGCCTCGGCTTCATTTTCGAACGGCACGAACGTGACGACCGGCCCAAAGATTTCTTCGCGCGCGATCCGATGCTCCGGGCGCGCCTCGAACGCCGTGAGATTCCAAAAGGTGCCGTGCGCGAAGTCGCCGCCGAGGCTCGCCGCGTCGCCGCCCAAGAGCACCTTCGCCCCTTCGTCTTTGCCGATCGCGCAGTACGAGCGAATCTTTTCGTACTGCTCGGGTAAAGTAATCGCGCCGACTTGCGTCGCGGGGTCTTCCGGGTTTCCGACCTTCACGTTCTTGGCGCGTTCCACGAACGACGCGACGAAACGGTCGTAAATCGTCTTTTGCAGCAGGAGACGCGAGCGCGCTTCGCAAGCCTGTCCGGCGTTGTAAAAGATTCCATAGATGGCACCGGCAACCGCGGCGTCGAGATTTGCATCGTCGAAGACGATCGACGGCGATTTTCCCCCGAGCTCGAGCGTCACGCGCTTGACGGTTTCGGCCGCCGTTTTTGCAACCAGTTTCCCGGTCGCGGTGCTCCCGGTAAAGGCGATCTTGTCGATGAGTGGATGCTCCACCATCCATTGCCCCAACTCGCGGCCCGAACCGGTTACGACGCTCAACACGCCCTCGGGGACGCCGGCTTCCAGCGCGATTTTCGCAAGCTCGATCGCCGTCAGCGGGGTCGTCGGTGCGGGTTTTAGGACGACGGTGCAGCCCGCGGCCAAGGCCGGCGCCACTTTCCACGACGCGAGCAGCAGCGGGAAGTTCCATGGGATGATCGCGCCGACCACGCCGACCGGCTCTCGCACGGTATTGGCAAGATAGGTCGGCAACGGCGGCGGCATCGTTTCGCCGTAATTTTTCGTCGCCGCGCCCGCGTAAAATTCGAAACAGTCGACGATCGCGCCCATCTCGCCCTTGGCGGTCGAGATCGGTTTGCCGTTGTCGCGCACTTCGGCGAGCATCAACTCGTTCGAACGCTCGGCGATGAGCCCGGCCATCTTTTGAATGACCTTGGCGCGCCGCGACGCGGCCATCGACGACCATTTCCCGGCGTCGAACGTTTCGCGCGCCTTGCGCACGGCCGCGTCGAGCTCGTCGTGGGTCGTCTCCGGAATCTGCGCGATCACGGCGCCCGTCGCCGGATTGCGATCCTCGTAGGTTGCGCCCGATCGGGCAATCGTCGTCGTCATCAGTATGTCCCTTACTCCATCCGTTCGAAGATCGTGGCAATTCCCTGTCCCACACCGATACACATCGTCGCTAGACCATACCGGCCCTGGCGCCGGCTCAATTCGTGCAAGAGCGTCGTCGCGAGTCGCGCGCCGCTCGCCCCGAGCGGATGTCCGAGCGCGATCGCGCCGCCGTTGACGTTCGTGCGCGACGGGTCGAGCTTCAAATCGCGCATACAGGCAAGCGACTGCGCCGCAAACGCCTCATTGATCTCGACCAGGTCGAGGTCCGCTACCTTCAGGTCAGCTAGCCGCAGCGCTTTGCGCGTGGCTGGGATCGGGCCGATGCCCATGATGTCGGGACGTACCCCTGCCGACGCAAACGAAACCACGCGTGCGAGCGGGCGCAGCGCCAGTTCGCGCGCGCATTCGGCTTCGACCAGCAGCAGCGCCGACGCACCGTCGTTGATCCCCGACGAATTACCAGCCGTCACGGTTCCGTGCGCGGCAAACGCCGGCTTGAGTTTACCGAGCCCCTCGAGGGTCGTTTCCGGCCGCGGATGCTCGTCGGCTACGACGGTATCGACCGCGACCAGCTCGTCGCGAAATCGTCCGGCCGCGACGGCGGCGGCGCACTTTTGTTGCGAGTCGAACGCAAAACGGTCTTGGTCGGTTCGTGAGACCCCGTATTCGTGCGCGACCTTCTCGGCCGTCTCGCCCATCGAAATCGTCCATTCCTTCGGCATCTTTGGGTTGACCATACGCCAGCCGAGCACGGTATCGAAGAGGTGCGCGTCGCGCGCAAACGCTTTCTCGCTCTTGGGCATCACGTAGGGCGCGCGCGTCATCGACTCGACGCCACCGGCGATCACGACGTCGCATTCGCCGCACGCGATCGATGCCGCCGCCGAATTTATCGCCTGGAGCGACGAACCGCACAGCCGGTTGAACGTCGCCCCGGGGACTTCGATTGGCAATCCCGCCAAGAGCACGGCCATGCGCGCGACGTTGCGGTTATCTTCGCCGCTCTGATTGGCGGCACCGAAGTACACGTCGTCGATACGGTCGTACGGAACGTGCGTGCGGTCGGCAAGCGCGCGCAGCGCCACAGCCGCCAAATCGTCCGGGCGATGTGCCGCGAGGGCGCCGCCGAACCGGCCGATCGGCGTGCGCACCGCGTCGATCACCCACACTTCACGTCCGTGCATCTTCGGGCACCTCCTGCGAAAGATCGAGCACATCCTCGACGTCGAGCAGACGCAGCGCCCGGTGCGGCGCGAATTCTTTGCCTTCGGCTGCGGCAAGGTCGTTGAGGATCTTTGTCATCCGCATCCCGCCGATCTCGCGGCCCCACGCGATGGGACCCGCGGGGTAATTCACGCCGAGCTGCATCGCAGTATCGATGTCTTCCGCGGTCGCAACGTCCTCCTGGACGGCAAGCACGGCTTCGTTCACAATCGACGCGACGACGCGGCCCAGAAACAGCCCGGGCACATTCTCCACGAGCAGCACGCCCTTACCGAGCATCTCGAAAATCTCTTGCGCGAGCGCGAGCGCGTCGTCGCTCACCCGCTCGGCATCGACGATCTCCACCGCACGTTGCGATTCGAACGCGCCGAGGATGCCGTAGCCAACCAAACGTTCGGGATGCTTCATTCGCGCCGCAACGCCGTCGAGATCGGTCGCGTACGCGTCGACAAAGATCACCGCTTCCGGCGTAAGCTCCTGGTCGAGTTGTAAGACGACGTCGCTGCGGTCGGCGGACCCGTCACCGACGTCGATCACGATCGTCGTAGCGGGATCGATTTCGTCGAGCGTATCGTCGAGTTCTATACGCTGCACCGATGCAAAATGCGCGTCGAGCATCTCCGCCATCGGCTCGGCGTTGCCGCCAAAACCAATGATGGCCACCACTTCTTCGACGTTGGTGTCGTCCGGCGGGAGCGGAGCGACGCTCAGATCCAGCCGTTCGGGCTCGCCCGCGCTGTAATCGTAGAAGCCGGCACCGCTCTTGCGGCCGAGGCGCCCTTGTGCGACGAGCGCGCGCTGCATCTCGACCGGTACCAACCGCTCCTCTTCCAGCCGCTCGTACACCGATTCGCTGACCGCTAAATTGACGTCGAGACCGATGAGATCCAAGAGCTCGAAGGGCCCCATGCGAAAGCCGATCGACCGCGCCAGCGCGTCAAGCTCGGGAATGCTTGCGACGCCGCGATCGAGCGCACGCATCGACTGGAGATAAAACGGGCGCGCGACGCGGTTTACGATAAATCCGGGCGTATCGGCGGCCATTACCCCGGTTTTACCGAGCCGCTCCACGAAGGCGCGTGCCGCCGCAATGACCTCATCGGAGTTCTCCGAACGCTCGACGATCTCGACCAACTGCATTTTCGTCGGCGGATTGAAGAAATGCAAACCGATGACGCGTTCCGGATGCGATACGACGTCGGCGAGATCTTCGACGCAGAGCGACGACGTGTTGGTCGCGAGGATCGCCGCCGCATCGAGCGCCGCAGCCAACCTGACGAACACGTCGCGCTTGAGGTCGTAGCGTTCGGGCACCGCTTCGATCGCAATCGCGGCGCGCGACGTCAGCGGGACCGCGTCGGCCCAGGTGAGTTGCACGCCGTCCTTTGCGGCACGCGCCTGGCCGCGCTCTCGCGACGCCGCATCGGGCTCCACGACGGTCACCGCGTAGCCCGCGCGCGCGGCGACGACGGCTATTCCGGTGCCCATCGCACCGCCGCCTACGACCAAGAGTTCGTCTTGCACGCCGGGGCACTTCGCGGCAGGTCCGCTAAACGCTTCGTGGCACTAGAGCCGGTATGGAAAAACCGCTCTGGCGCCGGCTTTCCTCCGAGCTTGCGATCGACTCGCCGTTCCTGCGCATGCGCAAGGATACCGTCGAACTCCCCAATGGTGCGATCCTCGGGGAGTACTTCGTCCGCGAGTCGCGCGGCTTCACGATGGTCTTCGCGGTGACCGTCGAGCGCGAGGTGGTGTTGATCGAAGAATACCGCTACGCGATCGACGCCGTGTTGCTTGAATATCCGGCCGGGACCATCGACGCCGGCGAGGATCCGCTTGCGTGCGCCAAGCGCGAACTCCGCGAGGAGACCGGATACACGGCGCCGCGGTGGGAGCCGCTCTTCGCCGTTCCGAGCGAGCCCGCGCGCTCCAACGCGATCATGCACGGGTACCTTGCGCTCGACGCCCGCAAAACGGACGCAACCGAATTGGATGTTTCGGAAGCGATCGCGCTTGCGTTGCGGCCGCTCGATGCGATTCCCGGGCTGCTGCGTGGGCCGGGGATCTCGTCGTTAGCGGCGACCGCGCTGACGTACGCGGCCCTCGAACGCTTGCGCGAGCTGGGTTCCTGAGGCGAGGAGCGCGCGTAACGGTCCGAGCGAACCGAATGGAAAGACGCGGTCGTGGCCGCTCGCGACGACCGTCATGTCATTGGCTGCACCGAGCGCTCGCAATGCGTTCGTGCAGGCGCGTGAAAGAACGTTCAGCCCGCTCGAATACGGGGTCAGCGCCGGCACGACGATCAACGACGGCGCGGCAAGAAATACCGGCATCGAGGCTCCCGCCGCAAGCGGCAGACTCGGATGGAGATGGCCGACAATGGTTCGCGGAGCAAGCGAGGGGCGGTCGCCGTGCACCAGCGTCCATCCGTCGCGCTCGAGCGCCTCTTGCGTGTCGCCAAGCACGGCCGCGCCACGCGAACGTCCTTCGTGGTTGCCCGCAATCAGCGTCACGCGGCACTGCGTTCGCAGCAGCGACAGCGCCTCGCCGACTACGCCGGCCGCACCCTCGCTCATGACGCTGCCGTGAATGACGTCGCCGAGAAAAACGATTTCTGCCGCCTCGCGCTGCCGCGCGACGCGCAGCAACGTTTCCACGCTGGCGGCGGTACTCCATAGCGGCAGCGCCCCGCCGATCACGTCTTCGTACGCCAAGTGCGCGTCGGCCGCGACGAGCGTGCGCGAGCGTTCGAGCCACAGCAACGATTGCGGCAGTGCGATCGTGCCGTCGCCAAGCTCGAATTCCAATGCCTTAACCGTGGGAACGCTCATGCCAATCCTTGGACAGGCTCGGGATGACCCTGCGCTCCAAGCACTTCCAGAACGCGTTCGTGCAAGGCTTCGACCATACTGGCACGATCGTCGAGCACGACGTGGTCGCCGAACGACGACGTGATGATCCCAAACGTAAACGGCGTCGCGGCCGGCGGATGCGTGACCCGCGGCTCGTCGACGATTTCCTGAAGATAGGCGAGCGCGGCCGGCGCGTCGAGTATATCGCGCGTAACGTTGCGAATCGTCTCGCGTACCAGCGGGAAGTCCGGATCGGTGCGATACAGTCGCTCGAAGATCTTCGCGCTGTTCCAGCGCTGCGAGCCGCGCCGCACCGAACGTCCGCCCGCGCGGCGCAAGATGAGCAACCCCGTGTTCGCGACGTAGCGAAAATAGTTACGCAGCAAATGCGACGTTCGCAGCCCCTCGAAGAGATCGCGCTCGAATCCATCGGCGCGCAACATCATCGCCCAGCGGGCGTCGGGCAGCGACTTGCGCGGCGGCAGCGTCACCAGAAACCCGTTATCATCGGTCGTCAGCGTCGTATTGACGCCGCAAACGGCGAAAACGCGCGCGCCGACGATACGCGCCAGCGTCTCGTTCACGCGCCGGCCGGCACAGGTATGAAAGACTGCCGTTTGAGCGCCGTCAATGCGATAGATCTCGATAATCGGCCGCCCCGGCGCCGGAACGCCGGAGAGCGCGAGCTGTTGCGCGATGTAGCGCACGACGTGCGCCGCTTCCGGGCCCTCGAGCGAGTAGCGCATCCGCAGTTCCAAGTGCGCCGCCCGCGCGTCCCGCCGGGCCAGGTGCGCGGCCACGCTCGTGCGCAGACGCGTGATCTCACGCGCGAGCGGCGGGGTCACGCCCCTCATATGCGAGCTCCACTGCGGTACCGTCGGACGTCCGGTAAAGGGCTCCGCGGTCACGCCGGTCGTACCGATCTCCTTGACGCGAAGCGTGCGCCCGTTGAGCACGAACACGTCGCCCACGCGCAGCTCGTTGGCAAAGCTCTCCTCCACGCGTCCGACGTCGGCTCCGCTCACCCGCACCATAATGTGCGATTCATCCGGAATGGTTCCGACGTTCTCGAAGAACGCGGCGCAAACGTCGCGGCCGAGGCCGTAGATCGCCTCACCGTCGAACCCGAGGCGCCGGACGTGGGCGGGATCGTCGGCGACGCCGCCGCCGCTCAAATACCGCGCACACGCGACGACGTCGTCGCGCTCGAGGCTGCGATAGCAATAAGCGGCACGAGCGCGCGCGAGCACCTCGTCGATCGTCAACCGTTTGTCGTAGCAGACGCACGCAACCATCCACTGCGCCAGGACGTCGAGCGGCGCCTCAGGTACCGCGACCTCGTCGATGCTCCCATCGGCGATGCAACGGCGCGTCGCCGCCGCCTCGATGATGTCGTCGCGATCCTGCGCGATCACCGTGCCCTCGGCGATGGCATCGGGGCGATGGCCCGCCCGGCCGATGCGTTGCAGCGTCGACGTGATCCCGCGCGCGCCGCCCACGATCAGGACGCGATCGATGTATCCGATATCGACGCCAAGCTCGAGGCTCGAGCTGCAGACGACGGTATGAAGCACGCCCGCCCGCAACTCCGCCTCGACGCGATGGCGTACGCTGCGCTCCAACGCCGAGTGATGGACCCCGAGCTTACTCAGATCCCTAGGCGCGGCGGTCGAATCCTCGCCGACTTCCTCTACCGCCATGACCTTGCCCATTTCGTGAGCCATGCGCTCGGCCTGGCTGCGCACGTTGGTAAAAACCAACGTCGTGCGCTCGTCCCGCGACAGTTCGACGGCACGCTGCGCGACGATCGGAAGCGGCGCGATCGCTCCAGCGAACGGTGCGTCGATGCCGATGCGGATGCTGCGCAAACCGCGGTGGTCGACGACGTCGCACGGCCGGCTACCGGTGACCCAGTCCGCGATGCGATCGAGCGGGGCGACCGTTGCGGAGAGCCCTACCCGGTTAAACGGCTTCTCCACGACGGCTTCCAGCGATTCGAGTAGCAGTGAAAGCTGTGCACCGCGTTTGTTTCCGGCCAGCGCGTGCACCTCGTCGACGATCACGGTTTCGACCAGCCGAAAGGTGCGACGGTAGCTTTCCATCGCGAGCATTACGGCGAGCGACTCCGGAGTGGTAACCAAAATGTGGGGCGGCCGCGCGAGCATCAACCGTCGTTCGGTCTGCGGCGTATCGCCGGTACGCACGCCGGTGCGCACGAAACGTTCGCGAATACGACCGCGACGCAACGTCCCGCGCTCCGAGTTCGGGCGCTCGAGCAGATTCATTTCGCGCATCGGCCGGCGCAGGTTGTGTTCGACGTCGTAGCCGAGCGCTCGCAGCGGCGATACGTAGAGTGCGTACGTTCGTGCGAAGAGCCGATCCTCATCGCGCCTGTCGGCGAGCCGGGAGATGACGGGCAGAAACGCGGCGAGCGTCTTGCCGGTGCCCGTCGGCGACGCAATCAGCAGATTCGCGTTGGCCAACCCGAGCGGAATCGCATCGCGCTGCGGCGGCGTAGGAACGCCGAGGCGTTCCTCGCACCACCGCGCAACGTCAGGATGAAGTGAACCGAAGGCGTCGATCGGTTAGACCTTTGAGTCGGTGGTCAAGTTCGCCGTGATATCAATAATCGTCGTTTGATAGGACGATGCGCCGCCTTGTTCGCGAATCGTTTCGTATTCGCTGAGCGTCGTCGGAAGCAGCTTTGCGGTGTTGTAGCTGTACTTGCCGTTAGCGTGCACGGTGTTTCCATTCGCCGAATTCTGGACGCGCTCCGAGGTGATCCCCACGGTGATGCCGTCCGGGTTCGGGCTTGCGGTGAAGTCGATTTTGACACCGGCCGAAGCATTACTGACTTGCCAATGCCGGTTTGCATCCAATGCGCTCGCATCAAAGAATTTGGGCGAGAGCGTGCGGATCACGGACTCTTCTTCGGGCCGCACGTCCCCGGCGGCGCAGATAGTGCTCGTGTCCGGATAGACGACGCAGGTGATGGGCTTCGAGGTCCGGCCGTTACGCGACGATTCGGAAACGGCGAGGACGAGCCCGCCGTCGGGTTCGACGCCGCTGATGTCGACGGTGATCTGCCCCTTGTCGGAGTTGAGCTCACCGAAGTCGCTACTGCCGGAGGCGGTTTCGGTAGCGCTGTTCGACGAGATCTTGTCCGTTTTTACTCCAACGGTGAAATCGTAGACGAGGTGGCGCGTCGGCGGCGTTTGGGCCTGCGCGACGTTAGAAAAACAGAAAACGGCGACTCCAAGCGTCGCCGCCGCACGAATATGACGATTATATAATGCTTGCATGGTCGACGCCTTACCGCAGGGCGCGCTCACATCCTATGCGACCCGCAGGTACCTTGGCTGCTAGGCGAAGGCGTCGATGGTCGTGCCCAGGCCCAGCGAAGCCAGCATGGCCGCCGCCTGGGTCGCTGCGAGCGCCTGAACTGCGCTTAGCACGCCAATATTGATCGCCTGGGTGGCGCTAGCCCCGGCTAGGGCCGACGCGATGTTGGCTACTTCCATGTGGGCCTACGAAACCTCCAACTTTCTTAAGGGTATAATACAGCATGAAACCGCTGATGGCCACTTTCATCCGCCTCACGCTCCTCGTCGCGATCGGGCTCGTTGCCCTGTTCGTCGCGTTCCTACTGCTAAAGGTCGTCTTTTTCGCGGCGGTCATTGCGGCCGTCGTCTTGGGCGGGCTCTTCCTCTATAACCTGTTTCGCCGGCGTTCTAGCGTCCCGGTCACCCGGCTGTAAACTCGGCAAGGGCCTGGCTCAAAAAAGGGGGTTCCTCCAGCATCGGGAGGTGCCCGCTCCGGGCGCAGACGACCAAGCGGGCGTCCGGAAAAGCTTCGACCGTGGACCGCGCTTCCTCTAAGGAAAGCAGGGCGTCGTCCCCGCCCGCCACCACCAGGACCGGCATCCCGAGATCGGGTGCGATATCGTAGGCGGCGTCCCGTAAAGCCATTCCCCGGAGCATCGCCGCCAATCCGCGCGGATCGTTCTTTTCCGCTATTTTTCGGGCTTTTTCGATGATTTCGGGATGTTTGTCGCGTGTTTCGTGCGAGAAAGTCGACGGAACGAACGCCGCCACGATCTCCGTATTGGTCGCGCTCGATTCCGCTCGATCGGCGAGTTCGTTACGCCATTTCACGCGCGCTGAATCGTCGGCGCCGAGTCGACTGCAGACGAGTGCGAGCCGCGCGACTCGCTCGACGTACATCCGCGCGAACGCAAGCGCGACGTACCCGCCGAGCGAGTGACCGACGATGCTCGCGCGCTCGACTCCGAGTGCGTCGAGCACGCCGGCGACGTCGCCGGCGAGCGTTTCCATCAAATACGGCCCGTCGCAAACGCTCGATTCGCCCATTCCGCGCAGGTCGAGCGCGACGACGCGATGCGCCGCGGCTAGCACTTCCGACTGCTCGTTCCAGATCTCGCGCGCGAACGGGAACCCGTGAATCAGCACCACCGTATCGTCGCCGGAACCGTCAACGCGAACGCTGATGCGCGCTCCGTCATTTTCAAAAACTTGCATTGAAGCCCGTAATACTGTATAAGGTAGGCAACAACCCTGGCTGCATCGCGCAGCCGGAGAAAGGTGACTCCACGCACATGGCAGTCAAACGTAAGAAAGCGGCCGCGAAAAAGCGCACCGCTCGCAAGACGGTCCGCAAGGCGACCCGTAAGGTTCGCAAGACGGTCCGCAAGGTTCGCAAGACCGCGCGTAAAAAAGCCACTCGCAAGAAGGTAGCGCGCAAGAAAGCGGCCCGCAAGGTTCGCAAGACGGTTCGCAAGGCGGCCCGTAAGGTTCGCAAGACGACCCGTAAAGCGACGGCACGTAAAACCACCCGTCGCAAGGCAACTCGCCGGAAGAAAGCTGCAGCCGCAGCTTAAATTACCGGCATTTTTTATGCCTTTTGCGAGCTGCTCTCAGCAGCTCGCTTTTTTTTATTCCGCTCGGATCGCCGGGATCGAGGCGTAGACGGCGACGACTAATGCCAGCGACGAGAAGCCGGCGACGACGAACGTGACGTGCAGTCCGACGATCGCCGCAATGGAACCGAGAACGAGCGAACCGCCGGGAACGACGCCCATCGCGATCATGGTGTACACGGATACGGCGCGTCCGCGCATGCCCTCGGCGGAAAGCGTTTGAATCAGCGTGTTGGTCGCGCCGAGGAACCCTTGCGTCCCCACGCCGATCAGGAAGAAGACGGGGAACGTCAGCGGGATCCAGGTGATGAACCCGAGAGCACCCGCGCACGCGGTCATGAGCACGCCGGAAAAAATCCACTGGGTCGAGCGGCGCTCCCCGGTGAATCCGGCCGTGACCAACGCGCCGCCGAATCCGCCGATGCCGGCCGCCGCAATCGCCCAGCCCAGCGTCCGCGCATCGCCGTGCATCGTGTTGACGATATAGGCCGGAATCATCTGGAAATACGGACGCACCAGGACGGCCGTCACGGCGAAAACGCCGACGATGGCCTTTAACACGGGGTGCGCCCAGATGTAGCGCAGTCCGGACGTGACCGATCCCCACATCCCTTCCGTGCGTGCGATCGAGGGAGGCGACGGCTGCATGAGCGCCACCGCCACCACAACTGCAAGCGTTGCGACCGCGTTGAAATAGAACGATCCGGCCACGCCGATCCATACGATCAAAAGCCCGGCAAGGGCGGGGCCGATGACGGCCGGAGCGTTGAACGCAACCGACGTCAGACCGATCGCGTTCCCTAAATCCTCGCGATCGACCAGGTGCGGCGTCCAACTCTGACGCACCGGCGAGTCGAAGGCGTTGGCGGCCGCGTTCACCGCGGCAATGATGAAAATTGCTGCGAGGGTGAGATGATGCACGGTCGCAAGCACCGCGAATGCAAGCGCAGCACACGACATCGTCACGTTCGTCGCCAAGAGTACCCGCCGGCGCGGATAGGTATCGGCGACGACGCCCGCGACCGGCGAGAGCAAGAGCACCGGCACGGCGCGCGAGGCACCCATGAAGCCAAGGTAGAGCGCCGCACGGGCCGGCGACCCGGCGATAATCGAAACCGCATAACCGAGCGACGTGAATTGCATCCACGTCCCGAGGTTCGAGATCATCAACCCGCTCCAGAGCAACCGGAAATCGCGAAAGCGCAGGGCGCGGAGCAGGTTGGGGGCGGCCACGCCGAATGAACTACGCGATGCCGATGATCGAGACCCGCGATTTGCGCAAGGTGTTTCGGACCGTACGACGCGTTCCGGGCGCGCTCGGGGCGCTGCGCACGCTCTTCTCGAGAACCTACGACGAGCGCGCCGCCGTCGACGGCGTGACGATGTCCCTCGAGAGCGGGGAACTGGTCGGTTACATCGGTCCCAACGGCGCCGGCAAGTCGACGACGATCAAAATTTTAACGGGTATTCTCGTGCCGACGTCGGGCGAAGTGAAGGTTGCCGGCATCGTTCCCTATTCCGATCGTAAGGCGAACGGGCGCAACATCGGCGTCGTCTTCGGACAACGCAGCCAGCTCTACTGGGATCTACCGCTCGTCGAGTCGTTCGAATTGCTGCGCGCAATCTATGGAATTCCACCCTCAATTTACAAGCGTAACCTCGACGAGTTCGTCGAGTTACTGGCGATGAACGAGTTCCTGCGAACGCCCGTGCGCCAACTATCGCTTGGGCAGCGCATGCGCGGCGACTTTGCCGCAGCGATGCTGCACGATCCGAAAATCGTGTACCTCGACGAACCGACGATCGGTCTCGACGTCGTGGCTAAGGAAGCGATCCGCGAGTTCATCGCGCGCATCAACGCCGAGCGCGGAACGACGATTATCCTCACCACCCACGATCTGGCCGACGTGGAGCGCCTGTGCCGCCGCATCGTGCTCATCGATCACGGGCACGTGGTGTTCGACGGTAATCTCGAGCAGATCAAGAGCCAGTACGGCCGGTTTCGCACGCTCGTCCTTCGCTTCGAGCACCAGGTCGATCGGCCCGAGATTCCCGGAGCGGAACTCGAAAGCGTCGACGGGCCCGTAGCGCGTCTGCGCTTCGACCGCAACCTCGAGCGCGCCGATCAACTGATCCGCCGGGCGAGCGAGCGATATCCGCTCGAGGACGTGTCGATCGAGGAGCCGGAGCTCGAGGCCATCATTCGCCGCGTCTACACCGAGGGATATACCATGCCAACCGAGGAGACCGTCCCATGATTCTTTCGAGTGGTGGCAAGAAGCCCAAGATTCACTCGACCGCGTACGTCGCGCCGAACGCTACGGTCGGCGGCGACGTGAGCGTCGAGGCGGGGTGCGCGATTCTGTACGGTGCGGTCGTGGTTGCGGAAGGCACGCCGGTGACGATCGGCAAGGACTGCGTCGTTATGGAGAATGCCGTGGTGAAATCGACGCCCAAGTTTCCGGTGAAGATCGGCGACGAGTGCTTTATCGGTCCGCACGCGACCGTCGTCGGCACGACGCTTGCGAACGGCACGCGGCTGCCGGCCAATGAGGTCCGTCTCCCGGCGGGCGATCCGTTCGGAAGCACCAAGAGCTACGCCGAGGCGCTTCGCGCCGCGCACGCCAAAGAGACGACGCTGGCGGCGCACGAAAACGTCGCTCCCGGCGGAACCCGCCGCGACGACACGCTTCAAGCGCCGGTCGAAGCCGAGACGGTCGTTGACGTGATGATGCTCGAGTTGCAAGAAATGGAAGCGATCCGGCGCGAGTCCCAAGCGAAGAAGAAAAAATAGCGCGTGACGGCGGCGCCATACATCGAGTTTGCTAAGAAGGCCTTCGCCCGCGAAGCCACCTATCGCCTCGAGGTGCTCACCGAGGTCGGATCGCTGGTGTTGCGCGTCTATCTCTTACGCATGCTTTGGACGGCGCTCTATGCGAACAACGCCGCTCCGCTCAACCTGCCGCTCCACAGCATGATCACGTACGCGACCATCGCCCTGCTGATGTCGCTCGTGCTCGAGGTCGACGGCACGCGCCTCATTCGCGAGAAAGTGCGCGAGGGGACGATTGCAACCGACTTGATGAAGCCGATCAGCATACCGCTGTACTTTTTCTCCGACGGGTTCGGGCAAACGCTGCTGCACGCGGTGCTGGTCCTGCCGTCGCTCGCGTGCGCGCTGCTGCTCGTTCATATCGACGTCCCGCCGCCGGCGACCATCGCGACCTTCGCGCTCTCGATGCTGGTCGGCTACGCGCTCAACTTCTTCCTCAATTTCGTGATGAACTCGATCGCGTTTTGGGCGCTGGAAACGTTTGCCATGCAGATGATCGTTCGCTGGGCGAGCGACCTGTTGTCGGGGCAAATCATTCCGCTGACGTTCTTCCCGGGTATTTTCGGCTCGCTGGTCTTTGCACTGCCGTTCGCGGCGATCTACTCGACGCCGCTCTTGATCTACGTCGGCGTCATTCCACCGTCGGCATGGGGCATCTCGCTCTTCATCCAGCTTCTCTGGCTCGCGTTCTTCGGTGGCCTCTCGATGCTGATCTGGCGCGCGGCCGCGCGGCACTTAGTGGTCCAAGGAGGCTAGTCAATAGTCACGCCTGCCGAAGGCCTTAGTCCGCGAAGGCTTGATCGACGAAGCACCATTGCCAGCGCTCGCCCGGCTCGAACGATCGAATCACCGGGTGTTCGCTTTCTTTAAAGTGCTTGGTCGCGTGTTTGTTCTTGGAATCGTCGCAACAGCCGACGTGCCCGCACTTGAGGCAGAGTCGCAGGTGCACCCACGAGTCGCCGCTCACGAGGCACTCCTCGCAGCCTTGCGGTGTCTTGGGTTCGGCGTTGCCCGGATGCTTGAGATGCGCGCAGAGATGCGAGTACATCCCCGGTTGTTCTACGCTTGGGGCAGATCCCATACGACGAGTTCGCCGCGCCCGCTCGTTGCCAAGCGCCGGACGTCGTAGAGACGCAGCGCGTCGCCGCGCTGCAGTACCTCGCCGTTTGCCTCGACGGTCCCGCTCGCGACAAAGAAAAACCCATAACGTCCGGCCTCAAACTCATACACCAGCTGCGTGTCCTCAAGGCGCGCGACGCTGAAGGTCGCATCCTGCGTGATTCGGATCGGCGCGTCCACGCCGTCCCGGCCGCTCACGATGGGCAACCAATGATTGAGGCGCTGCTCGGGTTCGAACGCCATCTGGCCGTACGATGGTGCTTCGCCCCTGCGACCCGGAAGCACCCACATTTGCACGAGACGCAGCGGCGCGGTTTCGCTGTTGTTGAACTCGCTGTGTGTCACGCCCGTGCCCGCGCTCATGAACTGCACGCCGCCGGGGCCGACCACGCCGTGATTTCCCATACTATCCTTATGCGCGAGCTGTCCCTCGAGCACGTACGTAACGATCTCCATGTCGCGGTGCGGATGGGGCGGGAAGCCTTTGCCGCCGGCGATGACGTCGTCGTTAAAAACGCGGAGCGCTCCCCAGTTCTCGTTCTTGGGGTCGAAGTAATCGGCGAAGCTGAACGAATGATACGTTTGCAGCCATCCGTGGTCGAAGAAGGCGCGGTCCTTGGAACGCTGGATCTCGAAGGTCGGTTGGGGGGCGACGGTTTTCATAGCCCTGCTTCTAATCGGGCGCCGAGGGCACAAGGTTGCGGAGGCGGCCAAGCAGGAGGTGGAAGTAGAGCATCCCGCGGGTTGGGCCGAGCGTCTCGAGCACGGCGTCCACGTCGATCTCGGGATCGCCCGAGAGCAGTTTGATCGAACGCGCCACGCCGGAGTCGCGCATCGGGAAGGTGTCGAGCCGTCCGAACCCGCGCAGGAGAATGACGGCGGCGCTCCAGGGTCCGAGACCCCGAATGCGCACGAGGGCCTCCGCCGCTTGCGCGGTCGGCATGGTCTCAATCGCCGTGTCAACGATGTCGCCATCCTGAATCGCCGCGGCTACGGCACGCAGATGAACGCGTTTGTTGGTTGAGAGCCCGGCCGCTTGCAGCACGGCATCGTCGGCTGCGAGCAGCGCGGCGGGCGTCGGAAACGCACGCAACGTCACACCGTCGATTTCCACGCGCCGGCCGAGTGCCGCGACCATACGCCCCATGATCGCCGAGGCGGCATGAATGCTGATCTGTTGAAAGACGATCGCGTGCGTCGCCGCTTCCCACAGCGTCGCGTAGCGCGGCGGTTTGACGCCGCGGCAATAGTCCGCGATACGAGCCAGCCACGGAATCTTGGCCGAGCGAGCCAGCCAGTCGGAGAGATCGACGTCAACGCCGAGCATCCGGCGTACGATCGCGCTTGCGTCACGCGAGCCGCTTGCTTGGATTTCGATTTGCGCGCCGTCGCGTTGAACGACCCTCACGGCCTCCAGTTCGCCGTCGACGGCAAGCGCGCGATAGTACGCTCCGTCGGGGCCGACCACGTCCACCGCGTTCGACGCTAACCGGCGCAAGGCGTCGACCGTAAGATCCAAACGATACGGCTGCACGACGGGGAGAATCTCTTGCGTGGTGAAACGCATCAGCGATGCTCGCAGCCTACGCGCAGTACTGGCGCATCAATCTGCTCACGATGCTCGAATACCGAGCGAACTTTCTGATGTGGTTCGCGTTCACGATCGTCTATCACGGCGTGGCGCTCGCGGCATTGTACGTAACGATGCAGCAGTTCCCGTCGATGAACGGCTGGGACGTGCGCCAGATGTTTTTTCTGTACGCGCTCTGGATGTGCGGTCACGAACTGCACAACGCGCTCTTCTTCAGCGTCGTGAGCGTCCCGGAATTCGTGCGCGAGGGCCGGTTCGACCGGTTTTTGGTGCGACCGCTCGACACGCTCTTTCAGGTCATTACCGTGCCGCAGATGACGGTCCCCGACGGTTTGGTGCTCGCGATCGTCACGCTGTGCTTTGCCACCGCGGCCGCGCACGTTCACGTCGACCTGTTCTTCCTCGCGTTCGTTCCGCTGGTAGCGCTCGGCGGGGCGCTGATCGATCTCGGGATCTCGCTGGTCGTCGCAACGATCTCGTTCTGGTTCGTGCGCGTCGACACGCTGCGCTGGGTCATTATGTCGCTCGAGCAAGACTTTACCCGATATCCCATCAGCATTTACCAGCGCGGCGTTCGCGTCGTGCTGGCCTTCGTCTTTCCGTTTGCCTTCATGAACTACTTTCCGGCGACGTTCCTGTTGCACAAGACCGAGACCGGTCTGCATCTCAGCCCGGCGGTCGGCCTTCTGACGCCGGTCGTCGGAATCGTGTGGCTGATCGTGTCTTACGGGTTCTGGCAATTTGGGCTACGGCACTATCAAGGCACCGGCTCGTGAAACGGATGCACTTTTTAGGAGGTGCGGCGACGGCGCTTGCGTTGCCGGCGCTTGCCTATGCCGGCACCTACGATCGTCTCGAGTCGATCGCTCGCACGGTGCCGGGCGTGCTCGGCGTTTCCTGTCGCACCCTCGCAGACGCGCCGCCGGCATTTGAGTATAACGCGACCGAGCAGTTCCCCACCGCTTCGACGATCAAGGTCTTGATCGCAGCGACGGCGTTTCACGTTGCGGAGATCGAGCCGGGCTCGCTGAACGAGACGATCGTATGGCACCGCAGCGACTTGATCGGTGGTTCCGATTTCATGGCGCAACAGCCCGAGGGCGCGAGATTCACCGTACGCGAACTGCTCGCGCCGATGATTGAAGTCAGCGATAACACGGCGAGCAATTTGCTGATTTCGCATTACGGCTTTTCGGCGATCAACGCGATGGGCGCGGCCGCGGACATGAACGACACGCGCCTGGCACGGCACTTTCTCGACTATACGGCAATCGTCGAGCACAACGATAACGTCACCACGCCCGCCGACATGACGACGCTGCTCTTCGCGATCGCGCGCGGCTCCCACGAAGGCACGGCGACGATCCTCTCCTCTGCGCACTGTCGCTCGATCGTGCGGCTCATGCTGGGCCAAACGGACCGTGATGCCATTCCCGAAGGGCTGCCGCCCCACGTCGTCGTCGCGAACAAGACGGGCGAGATCGATGGCACTCGAAACGACATCGCGATCGTTTCGCCGTTCGGCGATTCACCCTACGTCCTATCGATCTACACCAAGTGGCTCACGAATTATGCCGCTGCGTACGCAGCGATCCACCGCATCGCGCGTCTCTCCTACCACCTCCTCGGCACCGCGACATAGACAGCGAAGGAGTCGCTCGCTCGCCTTCTAAGAAGCACCTTGTCATGAGGGGTGTGTTCAGTACTACGCTTGCCTGCTTGCTCGTTCTCGCCGGATGTGGCGGAGGCGGAAGCGGCGGGGGCCCGGCGCCGATCCCCACGTACGTATCGAGCCCGCAGGCGAAGCAAGGTACGCTGACGGTCAAGATCGTCATTCCGAACGCGGGCGCGGCAACGTCCCCGAGGCTGCGGCGCATTTATTCCACCGCTTCCGCGACCGCCGGCATTTTGTTCACGGTGTATCCGAGCACGGGGACCCCGGCTCAAGCGGTCGCGATCACCGGCGCGGACATCTCAGGCGATGCAAACTCAAGCTGCACGACGACCGGAACCTCGCGAACGTGTTCGTTCTCCATCGCGGCGCCGGCCGTTTCCACGAATAATTTGCTGGCACAGACGTACGATCAAGTCGTACCGGCGAACGGCGTGGTTCCCGTCGGCGCAAATCTGCTCGCGGCGGGCACGATCGACGACGTCGTCGTGACGGCGGGCCAGACCAACACGATCAGCCTCTCGCTCAATCCGGTGGTCGCGAGCTTCTCTATCGCTCCGACGCCAAGCGTCATCCACGGGTTGCTACCGACTACATTTAGCGTCGCGGCTTATGGATACGACGCGGGCGGGAACATCATCTTGGCGGGAACGTACGTCGATCAATATGGGAATCCGGTGACGGTTACGCTCAGCCTGAGTTCGAACCCGAACTCGTCGCTTGCACTCTCATCCACGACGGTGACCGGCTCGGGCACGCAGATCACCGGAACCTATCACGGCAACGCCAACATCACGACGTCCACGCCGATTCAAATCACCGCATCCGCGCCGTTCACCAGTAGCGGCACGCTAACGCTGGTGCCCCCGACCGTTACGAGCTATTCCGTCGCGCAGCTCGCCGGCACGCCGGCGAACTATGAGGGCATCGACTACGTCGATGTCGGCGGCACCGATCCGCAGATTTGGTTCACCACGCTCACGGGCGAAGGCGGCGTCGAGCAATACGATATCGCGAGCCACAGCCTGACCTACACGCCCGGCCAAGCCGGAGCCTACCCCTTGGGCGGCGGCATGGCGCAAGCCACCGGCAGTGAGTTTATCGGCGGCAGCAACGGCATATACACCGCGACCAGTCTCGTGCTTCAGGATCCGATTTACTTCGCATACTGTGGGCCAACGGCCGAATGCTTGACAACGAGCGGCTTGGCCTCAGCGAGCAACACCGTGTACTACGTCACGGGCATCGACCTCATCGCCTATAATCCGACGGCGCAGACCGCCTCAGCCATCGCCACGTGCAGCAGCACGTGTCCCTCACCGCAAATCGGCGGCGTTCGCTCCGACTCGAGCGGAAATATCTATTTCGTCGATGGCGAAACGAACGGTCGGCTCTACGAATACAATGGAAGCATCGTCGATGGAGGGCCCATCGCCAATGGCGGCGTCGACGTTGCCGTTGAACCAGGCGGCGGGCCGGTCTTTGTCACTGCTCCCGGCGATCATTTTGTTGAGGGCTTCGGCACGCCGCTAACGGTCAACGAGAGCCCGTATGAAGGGATCCCAACGGTCGGTGAGTCTCAGTACATCGTCTGGGACACGAGCGCGAACGCGCTCGTTTGGGACGAGACCGGTACGAGCGGCATTAATATCGGACGCGTCAATCCTCAAAACGGCTATCCAACGTCGGTTCCGATCGGCGCGAGCGGCGGCATCGCCGGGCCGGTGATCCAACTTCCCGGGGTCAGTGAATATGCGATCGTGCATTACTCCGGCAACGCAAATCCCGGCGAACTGCTGCTGGTGCAACCATGAAGAAACTCGCGATTGCGTTGATCGCCACACTGCTCACGTCGTGTGGCGGGGGCGGCGGAGGGCCGGCGCTGCCGTCCGCGCCGGGCAAGCCCTCGTCGAGCGCGACCAAGCCGGTGAAGGTTGCGTTGGTCGTTCCGAGTGGTAGCCCGGCCTCGAGCCTGCGTCCGCGCCGTCCGGCATTTATTTCGCCTTCCGCGCAGGGCGCGACGATCGCCGTTTCGGGATCGCAGGGCGGAACGGGATCCGCCGTCGTGGATCTTTCCTCGGGTTCGAGCGCGTGCACGACGACGGCATCGCAGCGCACCTGCAGCGCCACGGTGGTCGTACCCGTCGACACCGATACATTTACCGTCACGCTTTACGACACCGCGCCGGTAAACGGAGCGATTCCCGCCTCCGCGCACGTGCTCGGGATCGGCGTCGTCACGCAAGTTATTACCGCGGCGTTTTCGGGTTCGCTTCCAATTATCGTAGGCGGCGAGGTTTCGTCGATCGGCGTCGCCGCGCCGTACGTCAGCGTTCCCGCCGACGGTAGCACGCATTCGGTGGGCATCGCGATCAGTCCGACCGACTTCGGAAATAATCCCCTCACCGGCGCGAGCCCGGTTCCGTACGCGAATCCGATCGCGGTCGCGCTAACGGAAACCGGCGGCACGACGATGACGCTAATGCTCGACGGCGCTCCGGCAGCGGGAAACACGGCGACACTCAAGTCCTCGAGCGACACCGTATCGGTGAGCTACAGCGGCGCCGGTTCGCCGGGCGATACGGCCGACGTCGTCTTGAGCGCCACCGGCGCGACGAGCGAAAGCACGACGATTTCGCCACTGTTTATCACCGGTGAGGCGCAATTCTGGGGTAACGACACGCTTTCGCTCAACGGCGCAGCGACGGCGATCCCGCTCACGACGAGCGAGGCAAATGCGCCCGCGAGCATCTCGCTGACGCAAACGTCTTCCGGTTGCACGAACGTCGCGACCGTCGCGCAAGAGGCGGTACAGGTTGGGCAGACGCCTCCTCCCGGCACCGTTACCTACGTCGTCACCGGCGGAAGCGCCGCTAGCGGGGGCGGCTGCACGGTGACGATCAACGACACGATCACGAGTTATACGTTCGACGTGGTGAACACGCCGGTCGGCGGCACGATTCCCTTGCCCGGCGAATCCATTCAATCGTACAAATTCTCGTCCACGGCACCGCTCGTGAGTCCGGCTGCCGTAATCGGAGGGCCCGACGGACGCTTGTGGGTCTCGGATACGAACAACGGCGGAGTCGTTGCGGTAACAACGAGCGGTGTCGTCACGACCTACAATGCGGCCGGAAATCTCTATGGCAGCTCCGGACTCGCCGTTGGTTCCGACGGCTACATCTACGGCGCCGATTCCGGTCAAGGTTCGATTGATAAAATCAACACGAGCGGCGCCATTCAGAGCTACACGCATACGACCTACGCCCCGGTTGCGGCGATCGGCGCGGCCGATGGCAACGTGTGGGTAACGGAAGGAAACGGCAGCGCCGGTGAGGTTGCGTCGCTTTCACCCGCGGGCGCGCTCAGCGAGTATTCGGTAAACACCGAGCCGAGCGCGGTGCCCGCCGGAATAACGAGCGGTCCGACGGGTTCGGGTACGCTTTGGATGTGCGTCAACAGCCCGCTTGGCGCAGCAGTCGATAGCGTGACGACCGGTTCGGGCAGCGGTGCCGGCGTCGTAGCCTCCGTGGTCGCGCTGCCTAATGCGTGCGGCGATATCGCGATGCAGTCCGATGGCAAGGCTGCATGGGTGACGAGCGGCACGACGGCCCTCTACCGTGTCGACACGACGACGTTGGCCGTATCGACCGTGACTCTGTCCCAAACGATGACCTCCGTCGCGGCGGGGGCAGACAACGCGATCTACGTGACCGAAGGCAGCGGAGTGAATGACTACGTTGCGCGCATCGGCAACGGTGCCGCCGCTCCCTACACGCCGAACGAGATGCCGCTTACGGTCAGCGGCGCAACGCCGACCGGCATCGGGGTCGGTGCCGACGGTCGCATGTGGTTCGGCGAAAATAACACAAACCAAATCGGCGCGCTCTCACCGTAATGGAAGAGCGTATCGAGGCGCGCTGGCCTCCGATCCTGGCCATGCTCCTAGCCGTGGGCCTCGCCATGGCGCTCCCGGATCGCTATCACTTTCTCGAGCCATGGATCCCTTGGACGGCGTGCGTGCTCTGTATCGCCTCTATGATCGCCGTCGCGGTCGCACCCGGGCAACTGCTTCTGCGCCGGATCGAGCAAATCGCCGTGATCGGAACCGCAGTAGTTATCAGCATCATCAACTGCCTGTGCATCTATCGTTTGGCCTCCGACATGCTAGCCGCCAAACACGGGTACGGCAGCCTTGCACTTTTGGAAACGGCGGTCGTGCTTTGGACCGTCAACATGCTGGCGTTCGCCCTGCTCTACTGGCAGATCAACCGCCACTCGGACTTCAGCTTCGCAGAGGCCGAACATCCGATGGCCGAGGGATGGCAGCCGCGGTTTATCGATTATCTCTTCCTCGCGTTCGCGACGTCGGCCACGTTTAATCCGCCAGACCACTCGAGACCGACCAGCCACCGAGCGAAGATCTTGCTTATGCTCCAGGCAAGCATCTCGCTGATTGCATTGTTTCTCATCGCAGCACGGGCGATCGGCACGCTCTCATAGGCAGAAGGAGCCTGGGGCCGGCCTCCTAACGTTTCATTCACAACGTGGACTCACTTGGAGCCCGCGTGGAAGGTCGTTTCATGAAGCCGTGGGTTGCCCTCGTTCTGAGTGCTTCAATGCTCGTCGCTTGCAGCGGTGGCGGAGGGAGTGGCGGTAGCCTGCCAAAGACGCCGCCCATCACGCCGGCAAAGACCCTGAAGGCAACCGTACGCGTGACCGTTCCAGGCAGCGCGTCCACCTCAAACGTTCGCCTTCGACGGATCTACAGCGCCGCATCAAATACCCAAGGCATCCAAGTCGTGGCGTATCCGACCGGTAATCGCACGACGCCGCTCGCGACATCCGTCGCCGACATCGCGCCCGCTTCGGCGAACTGCACCGCTGGTGTGAGTGGCAGCCGATCGTGCACGTTCTCAATTACGGCTCCGATCGGTGACGACGATTTCGTTTTTAACACCTACGATGGCTGGACCGGGACGACGGTTTCCGGAAACATCCTCGGCGCAGGCGTAACCACGCAAACGATCGCGACCGGTTCTAGTCCGACGATCGGCGTTACCCTCAACGGCGTGCTCGCGTCGGTACAGCTCGCGTTGGTGCCGGGAGCGATCCACTCGATCGTACCGAGCAACACGACGCTCGACGTCTACGCGCTCGATGCGGACAACGACGTGATCGTCAGCAACGCGTTCTACGACGCGGCGGGCGATCCGGTCACCGTTACGATCGCGCCGAGCCCGGGACCCACGCCGCTCAACAATTCGCTGTCGCTCTCTACGACCAGCCTCACGGCGCCCGCGGCAAACGGGATCGGACTCACCTACAACGGGGACGCGGACGATGCCGGCTCGCCGGTAACGTTCTCGGCGTCCTCTTCACCCGCGGGCGTAACATCGAATATGGCGTCGCTCTCGGTCGTCTATCCTAGCTTTTCATCGGGCGGAAATCTCGCCGACTCGAACCTCAGCGCAACGGGGGCTTTCCATGGCGGCGCCGTCTTCACGAGCGGTACGACGACGCCATTGTTCCTCTACGACGCGCAAACGCAGAACATCGATTACTATGACTATTCGAGCCCCGGTATAACGACGACCACGGGCAATCCCGCGACCGGCTACTACGGCGGCATGTTTCTCGTTAACGGAACGTCCAAACTCTATCTCGCCGCTCAAAGCGGGCTGTACTCGGAACCGGTTGGTTCGCTCGGCACCCTCGCACTGACGTGCGTACCGAGTTGCCCGCCGTCCAATGGTTCGGGCCTGGGCTACGACCCGACGCTCAACGACATGTACTACACGAGCGGAACCAATCTCGTTCAGGTCAACGCGTCTACCGGGGCAACGGCCACCGCCAACATCGGCGTGGTGGCCAACGGCGGCGTCGCGGTCGACTCTAACAGCAACGTTTGGGTCGTGCAAACCGGATCGAACGCGAGCCTCCTCGAGATCACAAATTTTGCGACGCCGTCGATCAACACCGTTACCCTCTCCTCAAACTCGCAGCCGTTCGACGTTATCACGGCAGGCAATGGCGATATCGTCGTCAGCGACAAGTTCGACACCGCGCTGTGGGTCTTTAACAGCGGCGGCGGGTATGTCGGAAATTACTACGTTCCGTGCAGTCCGTGTGGCGTGCCATGGTATCTCGCGGCTGATCCGGCGCAACCGAACGTCGTGTGGTTCGACTTCGCGACGTACGGAAGTGAGATCGGCGTCGGCCGGTTGGACATTAGTACGGGCCAGATCACGGCGGAAGCGTACAACAGCGGTCCGAACAACGGCCAGCCGGGCGCACTTGCGGTTTCAAACGCCGGCGGCATCGTGATGGTCTTCGACGGCGCCGGCACCCTGGTGCAGGTGCAGCCATGATTCCGGCGCGAGGACTCGCTTTACCGGTTGCATTGATCGCTATTCTCGCCGCCTGCGGCGGAGGTGGCGGCGGCGGTTCCACCGTTCCGGTCGCACCCACGCCTTCAGCCCCGCAACAGACACCGGCGACGACCCAAGCCGTAACGTTCTCCCTGTCGATTCCATTACCGGCGAGCACGCCCGCGAGCCGCCGCCGCAATTTTACTTCCTCAGCAACCAACGGCGCCGTGATCTCCGTGACGAGCAGCGCCGGTGGATCGGCAACGGCCACGGTCGATCTTTCGCCATCTTCCAATGCTTGCACCACGGCCGGTACGACGCGCACGTGCACGGTGAAAATGACGGTGCCGATTGGTAAGGACACCTTCACGATCGCGACGTACGACACGGCTCCGGTGAACGGCGCGATCCCCGCAACCGCGCACGAACTCGGGATCGGAAGCACGATCGTCACGGTCACGACGTCGTCTTCGCCGGTAACGATTTCCATCAGCGGACTCATCGCGAATCTCGGAGTCTTGCCCGCCTTTCTGTCCTTACCGGCGGACGGGAATGTCCATCAGGTGCCGGTGGTGCTGGCACCAACCGACTTCGGCGATCAGCCGATCGTCGCCGGTTCGGCCGACCCTTATGCCAATCCGATAAGCCTAACCCTCACCGAGTCGGGCGGCACGGGACACGCGGTTCTTATCTTCGACGGCGTCGCCTCGGGCACGAGCGCGACGCTCACGCGTTCGAGCGATACCGTCTCCGTTCAATACGACGGCGGTGGAGCGCCGGGATACAGCATCGGCCTCACGGTCGGCGCGACCGGCGTCACCTCAACGTCAACCACGATCAGCCCGCTCTTTGCGAGCGCGACCGGCTTAGTTGCGAACGTGCTCACGCTAACGACTGCAGGCGCACCCGTCACCGTCACGATTTCGGAAGCAAACGCGCCGGCAACGCAACAATATTCGGCCGGCGCAACGTCGGGTTGTTCCGGCATCGCAACCGCGACGTCGGCGACGGGAGGCGGCACGAGCGCCACGTTTACCGTGACGGGAAGCGCGACGCCGAGTCTCGATCAGTGCTCGATCACGATCAGCGACGGTACGAGCGTGGTACACCTGGCCATCACGAACGCTCCGGGCGGCGTCACGCCCTCGCCGACGCCGACCATGGTTCCAACCGCAACGCCGACGTCCGTTCCAACGGCGACGCCCTCGCCCGCAACGGGAACGGGACCGGTTACGATCAACGGCTATACGTTGACGACCCAGAGCCTTTCGATGGGCGGCGCGTTGCCCACTCAAATCGTCGCCGGACCCGACGGCAACATGTGGTTTGGTGCAAATGGCAACGGTTACTTCGGATATACCAATGCCAGTGGGCCTCCGTCGATTGAATTCATGTCACAAGGCGGTGCCGCGCTGCCGTCGCTTACGGTAGGATCGGACGGGAACGTCTGGTTCGCCGACAGCTCGGACGGACTGATCCTCGCGTGGCGTCCGTCGACCGGCGTGGAGGGCACGTACAACGCGCCCATAGCGATAACGCCGACGAATATCGTGGGCGCTCCCGACGGCAACCTCTACTTTGCCGACACGGCGAACTCGGCAGTGTGGTCCTTAACGGTTGGCGGCCAATTCACGGAATTCGTCGGGACATCGGCGAGTTACATTTGGATGACGGCCGGACCCGATAACGCGCTTTATCTCGTCGGCAATACGGGTGCGGGCGTGCTCTGGCGCTTCGATCTCTCGACGCACGCATTCACGTCGTACACGCCGACCTATCCGGCTACGTCAATTGCCACCGGTAGCGACGGCAATCTCTGGTTCACAACAACCGGCAATCACATCGGACGCGTAGGGCCGGCGTTCGCTTCGCCAGCCTACTACGCCGCAGGCAGTACCAGCGGCGGCGGTCAAGGCATTGCCGCGGGTGCAGACAACGCGATGTGGTACGCATTGCCGGGATCCAACGCCGTTGGACGGATTTCCGTCACGTCGCCCGCCACCGCGCCGACGCTCTACTCAACCGCCGGCATCGTGCCGTGGGACGTCGCACTCGGCCACGACGGAAGCATCTGGTACGTCGATCAGACCAATAGCACGGTTGGGCACCTGGTGCCGTAGCTACATCGTGTCTTTGGGTTCGATCGTGACCTTGTTCATAACGTCGCCGCGTCGAATCGCATCGAGGGTTTCGAAGCCGTCGATCATCTGGCCGAAGACCGTGTAGTTGTTGTCGAGAAACCGCGCGTCGGCAAGACAAATATAGAACTGCGAGCCGGCCGAATCGGGGTTCGACGAGCGAGCCATCGCTACGGTACCGCGCAGGTGCGGCTTATCGTTGAACTCGGCTTTGAGGCGGTAGCCCGGGCCGCCGGTTCCGTCGCCGTCCGGATCGCCGCCCTGCACCACAAACCCCGGCTCGACGCGGTGGAAGGTCAAGCCGTCGTAGTAACCGGCCTCCGTGAGCTTCATGAAGGCCGCGGTGTGCAGCGGCGCATCCTCCGGGAAGAACTCGAAAAGGATGTCGCCTTTGTCGGTGGAGATGCGGATCTGCGACTGCTTGGCCCGTTCGCAGAACTCTTCGATTTCGTCGGCCTGTGGTGCTGAATGTGGCATGGCGCCCTAGCTTCCGCGCTCCGTGCGTTTAGCCCGCCCAGATTGCGGTAGAATTCCGCCAGTCGGAGTTACCATGCATTTTCAACCTCACCAGCGCGACCGGGACGCCAAGGGTTACACGCTGCAGCTGCGGGTGCCGCCGGACCCGCGATTCGCTGCAACCGTTCGCCAGGCACTTTCCGGCTTCGCGGCGCTCCACGGCGTGAGTACCTATGACGTGGAGCCGCTCGTCTGCGCGCTCGGCGAGGCGCTCGCTAACGCAATCGAGCATGCGTCGACGAATCGGGACCTGGAAATACGCGCCGAGGTTCGCGATGAATGGATTGAGGCCATGGTCACCGACCACGGCTGCGGCTTGCCCGCCATTCCGGCCGAATGCGCGCCGTTACCCTCATCGTTTATCGAACGCGGCCGAGGCATACCCATGATGCAACGCTGCACGGACATTTTCTCGATCGAGAGCCTGCCCGGCGCCGGGACGACGGTCCGCCTCACCCGCTGGCGCACCTTGGTGCGGACGGAGACGGGCAGCTTCGCGTAAAATCTGGCGGCATGAACGCTCGTTCCGTCGCCCTTGTCCTACTCGCCGGATTGCTTCCGGTGCAGGGGGCCGCGCAAACGGGTCCGCCGCTCGCTTCGGCGCCCGTCGATCCCGCCATCGCCGCCATGGTCGGATCGGTCGACGCTCGCAACTTGCGAACCAGCGACGAGACCCTTGTCGGCTTCTTTACCCGCAACGATTTCTCCGAATCGACGTCGACGAAAACGCGGGGCGTCTTTGCGGCACGGGATTGGCTCGTCTCGCAATTTCAAACCATCGCGGCTACGAGCGGCGGTCGCATGACGGTTCGTCTGGACACGTATCTCCAAGCCAAAACGCCGCGTACGCCCCGCGACGTCACCGAATCGAGCGTCATCGCGACACTGCAAGGCGACGCCCCCGGCCCATTGTTCGTCATGTCGGCCCATTACGACGATTGCAACGGCGATTGCACCAACGGGACCCGCGTGGCGCCGGGAGCGGACGACAATGGTTCGGGCAGCTCCGCCGTTCTCGAAGCGGCCCGCGTGATGGCGCCGCATCATTTCCGCGGAACGATCGTCTTCGCGATCTTCGACGGCGAAGAATTGGGATTGTGGGGTTCTCAACACTACGCCGATGAGCTGAAAGCGGCCGGGACGGTCGTCGCTGCAAATCTCAACAACGACATCATCGGCAACTCAACCGGCGGGAGCGGCGCGCACGAGCCGAACGTCGTACGCGTCTTCAGCGAAGCGCTTCCCGCGAACGCCGATCCAAAGCGCATCAATGCCGTCGGCGCCGAAAATGACTCACCCTCGCGCGAGCTGGCCCGCTACATCGGCGGTATCGTTCCGCAATACGTTGACGGTTTGAACGTGCGACAGATTTTTCGAGCCGACCGCTTCTTGCGCGGTGGCGACCAGGAGTCGTTTCAAGCCGACGGTTACCCGGCGATACGCTTCGTCGAAGCCAACGAAAACTTCACGCATCAACATCAGGACGTCCGAACCGAAAACGGCATTCAATTCGGCGACCTCTTGCCTTACATCGACTACGACTACATGGCGCAGGTGACGCGCGCCAACGTCGCCGCGCTTGCGTCGCTCGCGCTAGCGCCACTACCGCCCGCCGGCGCGCAGTTGGTCACCAAACACCTCGGATACGACTCGACGCTGCGATGGAAACCCTCCGACGGAGCCGTTTCGTACGAAGTGGTGTGGCGCGCGAGCGACGCCGCACAGTGGCAACACTCGCAGGACGTCGGTAACGTCGCGACCGCAACGGTCCCGGTGAGCAAGGACGACTTTATTCTGGGCGTCCGCGCCGTCGATGCGCGAGGACATCGCAGCGTCGTGAGCTACCCGACGCCGATTCGCGAATGAGCGTTCCGAACGTCTGGCTGGCGGCTGGCCTGCGAACGCCGTTTGTAAAAGCGGATGGAGCGTTGCGCGACTTCGATGCCATCGAAATTTCAGTTCCCGTCGTGCAGGCGATGATCGCCGAATTGCGCGGCGCGTCTCCCGACTTCGCCGTTTGGGGAACGGTGCTTCCGAACCTTACCTGGAGCAACATCGCACGCGAAGTGATGTTGGATGCAAAAGTAGATCCGACGGTTCCCGCGTTCTCGACGGTTATGGCATGCTCGACGAGCATGATGGGCGTCATCGAGGCCGCGGGAATGCTGAACGCCCGCAATCGCACGCTCGCGCTCGCGGGCGGTAGCGAAAGCTTGAGCCAAGTCCAAATCGGGTTGAGCCGGCGCGCCTCGAACTGGCTGCGCGGCTTTACGCAAGCGCGAGGCGGTAGCGAGAAACTCAACGCCCTCGCGTCGCTGCGTCCAAAAGACATCGGGCTCTACGTTCCCAAGGTCGCGAATCGCGTGACCGGGATGAGCATGGGCGAGCACATGGAGGTAACGGCCAAGGAGTTTGCTAGCGTCACCCGCGTGGCGCAAGACCAACTCGCGCTGGATAGCCATCAGCATGCGGTTGCGGCCTGGAAAAGCGGATTTTTTGACGATCTCGTGATTCCGTTCGCCGGCGTAAAACGCGACACGATTCCGCGAAGCGACACGTCGCTCGAGAAGCTCGGACGCCTGATGCCTGCCTTCGATCGAACGAGCGGACGCGGAACGATTACGGCGGGTAACGCATCACCCCTCACCGATGGCGCCGCCGGTATCTGGGTCGCAACCGATCGCGGCCTTGAGAAACTGCCTACCGAGTTACCCCGTGCGCGGTTGATCGACTGGGAAATCGCGTCGGTCGATATCTGGCACGAGGGGCTCTTGATGGCGCCGGCATATGCGATCCCCCGCCTGCTGGAACGTAACAATCTTACCTACGACGATGTCGCGCTGTGGGAGATTCACGAAGCCTTTGCGGCGCAGGTCCTCGCACATCTCGAGGCGCTCGAAAAACATAAGGACTTGGGCGTTATCGCTCGCGAGCGTATCAATCCCAACGGCGGCAGCACGGCGCTCGGTCATCCTTTCGGCGCCACCGGCGCGCGCATCCTCAGTCAAGCCGTCAAGGAACTCGCTGCGAAGCCGAGCGGCAGCCGCGCGATCGTGAGTATCTGCGCCGACGGCGGCCAGGGCAGCGTGGCTTTGCTCCAAGTGTGACCGTAGCATAGGGCGCATTTAACGACGTGCGTTAGATCTTGTCAAGACAGATTGCACTCACACGTGCAATAGTAGAGAATGTCTTCTTACGTCCGGGCCGCCGTTATAGCCGGCCTTATCGGCAATATCGCGATCAGCATCTACCTCTCGATCGCGCTCCCCGTTTTCTTTGCGACGCCGCCGTTGCTGCTGTTTCAATGGGACGACTCGAACATCGTCGGCGTTTCGGCATTTAGCGGCGGACTGTGGGCAGCCGCTCTCGGCTTCTTCTTCGATTGCATCGTGTCGATCGTTTGGGGCGCGGTCTTTGTCGCTCTCTATCGGATGACACCGCTGGTCCGCCGGAATATCGTGCCGGCGGGTCTTGTGTTCGGCGCTCTCGTTATGCTCGTAATGTTTCGGATCGTCGTCCCGCTCGGGCACGCGCATCAATCCTCGGACATCCGGTCTCTCGCCGATGCGTTCGTGGCCCACACCGCGTTCTTTGGACTGCCGGTGGCTCTGGCCGTGCGGCGGAGTTTACGCGAATCCGCCTAATAGCTCCGCATGGAGCAACATCCCGAGATTCGTGCGACCGACACGCTCGCGAACGAGCGTACGTTTCTCGCCTATATTCGCACGGCACTGTCGTTTGTAGCGTTCGGGTTCGTCATCGCCCGTTTCTCTCTCTTTACGCGCGAGATATCGATCATCGCGCACATGTCGGTGCCGGGGCAGGCTTCGACAATTTTCGGGGTTGCGGTGGCGACGACCGGAATCATCGTCGGTCTCTACGGAGCGTACCGGTATGTGGCCGCCGATCGCGGTCTCCATCGCGGTGTCGTCGTCGCCATGCCTGAGTGGGTTGCCGTCTTGTGCGGCCTGGCGGTCGGCGCAATCGGCATCGTCGTCGCGGTCGAACTCCTAGCCTTGCGTTAACCGTTCGAGCGCGGCGCGGACGTTCGCCACAACGGTGCTCCAATCGGCGCGCGTTTCGCGAAAGAGGCGCATGGTCGGATACCACGGCGTTGCATCGCCGTTTCCAGCCCAGCGCCAGTCGGGCCGTCGCGGAAGCATCGTCCACACCGGCCGCCCGAGTGCGCCGGCTAGGTGCGCGGCCGCCGTATCGACCGTAATGACGAGATCGAGTTGCGCGATGACCGCAGCCGCATCGGCGAGATCTGCAAAGTCGCAACCGATCGGCTCGACGTTCCATCCGGGCACGCTCTCGTCCGCGCGCTCACCGGTGACGAGCGAGAACCACCGCACGCCGCGAACGTCGCTCAGCGGCGACAACAACTCGAGCGGCATCGAGCGCCGAAAATCGAACACGTGACGAGCGTTACCGGCCCAAGCGATCCCCACGCGAAGGTCGCCATCGACGCCTAAACGGGCGCGCCAGGTTGTTATTCTCTGCGGGTCAGCCTGCAAATACGGCGTCGTTCCAATGACCTCGGGTCCGACTCCGAGCATTCGGGGCAGCAGCATCATTCGCACGTACGCATCGTAATTCTCGATGTTGACCGGCGCGTAAAGTGCGAGCACGTCGTCGACGCCGGGAGCGTGACGCAAAAGTTCGAGCGACGCGGGCGCGCACTCCAACGCGAGGCGCGAAGCACGCGCGCGCAGGAACGGCAGGTAACGCGCCATCTGAATCGCGTCTCCATAACCCTGCTCGTGCGTGACGAGAAGGCGGCGCCCGCGCAGGTCATCGCCCGTCCATACCGGTAGCGCGCCGAGCCGTTCGTGGCACCGGCGCTGCTCGTCAACCCAGTTCCACTCGATGAAGGGGAGTGCGGTGCGAAGATCACCATTCCACGACAACACGTCGCCCATGAGGGTTAACGCGTTGACGCGCTGCGGCGCGAGCTCGAGCGAGCGCGTAGCCGCATCGAGCGCCTTTTGCCCCTCGTCCAAACTCGTGAAGATCTGCGCCTTAACGCCCCACGCGGCACTCGCGGTAGCGCCTGCCGGCTCGAGCCGAAGCGCCGCATCGCAAGCCGCGATCGCTTCCTCGGGCCGCTCGAGACCGTCGAGCGCGCGACCCAAACACACGTAGAGCGCCGCATTATTCGGCGCGGTCGCCAGCCCCATATCGCACGCCGACCACGCCGCCCGATACTTTCCTTCGCGCAAAAGCGCCTCGGCGAGGTTCGCGTGATCCATCAATCGCCAAATCACTGAGACCTGCTCTTGTGCCCGCTGGTCACGCGCTCCTAGGGAGTGCGCGACGCAGGCCGGAACCATCAGGCCATCTCATGACTCCGGCAACGCCACCAACGTTCGACTCCCTCGACGCTTTCAGCCAGCACGCGCACGGCGCAGCTGCATTTGCCGCATTCGACCCATCCTCGACGGCGCATCGCGCGAACGCGACCGAATTGCACGATCGGCTTATCGCCATCGGCTTTGGACCGGGCGCCGCGGCCGGGCTCTTCAACGAGCGCGAGATCTCAGAAATTCAGGCGGCCCGCGCCGCGTACTTCGGCGAGTTTGTTCTGCCGCGCGACGCCGCGGGTACCGCAGCTCGCTTCTTCATCCTGCACGAAGCGGTCGCGGAGACGGCCTTGCGTCACGTGCTGGGCGATGCATCGTTCGGTTTT
>Ga0181525_10000474_pt1 | contig 35056 bp, 31 predicted proteins | sample PEATcosm2014_Bin_48_FD_121100 | JGI IMG/M metagenome (GOLD analysis project Ga0181525, IMG submission 121100) | Peatland microbial communities from MTU Mesocosm Facility, Houghton, MI, USA - PEATcosm2014_Bin06_10_metaG | ecosystem: Environmental > Terrestrial > Soil > Wetlands > Peat | place... | reverse complement strand
GGTACCGGAAGCCAGCGCCAGCGCAATGCTGATGGCCGGCCTGGCACTGCTCGGTTTTGCGGTACTGCGTCGCCGCGCCTGAAGCCACAAACCGGACAGCGCCTGCGGCCCACGCCGCGGGCAAGAGGGAGGTGCCCTTGCGGTCATCTCCCTTTTTGCTTGCCGGCGCTCAGAGCGGCGACTGCATCCGGTCCCGCTGCTCCATGGATACCGGCGCCGAGGCGCCCAGCAGGCGCATCGATACGGCCTTGGATACGGCCTGCGTGCGGTTGCTGGCCTGCAGCTTCTTGAGTATGCGCTGGACGTGGTTCTTCACCGTCAGCGGGCTGATGGAGAGCACCATGCCGATTTCGTGATTGCTCTTGCCCTCGCGCACCCAGTGGAGGATCTCCACCTCGCGCTCGCTCAGCGTACCGTCGCTGGGAGTCACCGAGACGGTGATCGGCGTGCGGTCGCGCGACAGCGCCCGGCAGTAGGTGCTGAACACATGGGGAACGACCATGCTCGCGATGGTGGACTCGCGCACACCGGGGGCCCCGCGCAGCGACACGAAGGCGAAGAACCCGTGCGCACCCACACTGGACTGCTCGAACGGTATGCCGTGGGCAATGGTCGTGCTCAGGCCCAGCTCCTGCAGCTGCGCATACAGCGCGGCCGTGCGGGCGTGGCCCGACTGCACCACCATCGGGTCGCCGCCGTGGGCGCGCCAGGCCTCCAGCATGCCGACGGCGACGCCGTCGCGCGGGTGGCACAACCGCGACAGCGACTGCGTGGGCAGCGGCAGGTTATGGAAGTAGTCGAAGAACATGCCGGTGCCGGTGCCCCGTGGCAAGCCGCAGACCAGCACGCCGTGGGGCAGCAGCGCCTGCAGCTGGCCCTGCGTCCAGGCAAAGAACTGGAAGCGCCGCCGCACCGCCACCGCTTCGGTGATGACCGCCACCAGCGCCGTGCCGTCCCCCGTCGAGAGCTGCGTCGGCTGGGAAGCTTCCTCGGCGGCGGCAAAACCCGATTCAGCGCGCATCGTTGACCCGTCCGCGCGTGTCGCCCGCGCATCGGCCGCAGAACCTGGCGCCGTCACGGCGCGATGACCGGCACGGATCAGTACGCATTGGTCCGTCGCAGCACGATGATGGCGGTCTTGAGCAGGATCAGCACGTCGAACCCGGGCGACCAGCGGCGCAGGTATTCGATGTCGTGCTCGATGCGCCGGCGCATCTTGTCGATGGAATCGGTCTCGCCGCGAAAGCCATTGACCTGGGCCCAGCCGGTGATGCCGGGCTTGACCTTGTGGCGCACCATGTAGCCCTTGATGAGACCGCGATACTGCTCGTTGTGCGCGACCGCATGCGGCCGCGGCCCGACCAGGCTCATCGAGCCGCCGATCACGTTGAACAGTTGCGGCAGCTCGTCGAGCGAGGTGCGCCGCAGGAAGTGGCCCAGGCGCGTGATGCGCTGGTCATCGCGCGTGGCCTGGCGCACTTCGCTGCCGTCCTCCACCACGGTCATCGTGCGGAACTTCCACACGACGATATGGCGCCCGTCCAGGCCGTAGCGGCGCTGGCGAAACAGCACCGGTCCGGGCGAACCCAGTTTGATGCTCGCGGCGATCACGAGCATCACCGGCCCCAGCGCAAGCAGCGTGGCGCTGGCGACGACGATGTCGAAGAGTCGCTTGAACACGGCGCTCAGGCCGACAATGGGCGATTCGCACACCGCCATCACCGGCATGCCGTTGATGTCGTCGATGCGGGCATTGATCAGGTCGGTGATGAAGATGTCCGGAACGAAATACACCGAGGCCGTGGTGTCCTTGATCTCGTCGAGCAGCTTGAGCAGGCGCGGCTGCGCCACCATCGGCAGGGCGATGAACACCGCCTCGACGCGGTTGGCCTTGACGAACTCGGCCGCCGCATCGATCCGCCCCAGCACGCCGGAGGGCTGCGCGGGCACGTCGGCGGCCGGCACGAATGCCGCGCCCGCTTCCGGCCCGTGGGTGATGGACGCATACATGGGCCCGCCGCCCGCTTCGGCTCCGCCGTCGAGGGCGGCGGCGTCCTGGTCGTCGAAGAAGCCGAGGAACCGGAAACCCAGGGCCGGGTGCTCGAGCAGGTTGCGCGCCATCCGCTGGCCGACATCGTTGGCGGCCACCACCACGGCGCTGCGATAGCCGTCGATGGCCAGCAGCTGAGGCACCAGGTGCGGAATGGCCCGATGGGCGCCATAGAGCACGAACGGCGTGGCCGCGAACCACATCAGCAACATGCGCTGATCGAAGTCCCAGACGAACTTGGTTGCGTAGCCGAAGAAGCACAGCAGGCCGACCAGCAGGAACCAGTTGACGAGGATCGACCCGAACAGGTTCTGGCGCAGCCGACTCAGCGAGACTTCGGAAGGAAAGGTCAGCGAGAACACGATCACCGAGAGCACGAGCTCGGCAGCCCCGAAACCGGAACCGGCCACGGCGCAGCTGAGCAGCAGGCACAGCACGATCAGGGTCGGGTCCAGCGCGGCGCGCACGAAGCCGCTGATCGACACGTGGCCGCGTGAAACCGCAACAGAGGGGACACCCAGCAGCATTTTTCTACCAGCAGATCAAGCCAAAAGCGCTGCCGCCCGGCGACAGGGGTCGACAGGCGGGCACGAGCAGAAACGCAGGTTAGGAGCGGTATGTGACGGGCATCTGAAATGCCGCGGTCTTTTTTCGGACGACCCTTGGCGGGTGTCCCAGCGTGACGGCGCACCGCAGCGCGGCCGCCGTGCGCGTACGCGGTATTGCGCGCTAGTGCGCTGCCGCGCCCAAGCGGCGCCGACGCGCCCCCCACCCGGCGAGCAGGCCCAGGCCAGCGAGGCTCAGCAGAACGCTTCCCGGTTCCGGAACCGCGCAGGCGGGCCCGCCGTCGAGCGGATTCCAGCCGCGGCCGTCCCAATCGCCGGTGCCGTGGCGTGGATCGCGCCCGCCGGCGAAATCGTCGAACCAGTTGCCGCGCCCCTCGAGCGGACCGCGATCGCCGCCGAAGTCGTACCCGGCGTTGCCACCGCGCCCGACGTCCGCGGCCACGCCGAACTCATCCAGACGCGAACTGTCCGCGAGCGCGGCAAAACTGTCGACTTCCTTGGCTTGCGCGGCAAGACAAGCCGGTGCGATTGCTGCGCCCAGGGCAGCGATTGCACAAACACCGAAAAAACGAGCATGAAACTTCACGACTTCACTCCCTATTGCCGCAATCGGTTGAGCATCCGTTGCGCATCGCGGGCCTTGCCTGGCACTTTCAAATTCTCTCGCACCGGCACCCGCGCGTCACAACCTGCAAGTAAACATCTTGCCGTAGATCCGAATGGCGCAAGCGGTGCGTAGTCCTAAAGAACCAAGGACTCCCATAGTCCCACTAGCAATTATCACAATGCGGCATATTGACAAATTACAGGAAATAAGAAACCGCTCGTAGCCCTTTCGCTGCAGGCGAGGTGCCCCGCATCATGAAGTTGTCATGCAGCTTGATCAAAATGCCAAAGCGATTTGGCGCGGACGCAAACCGCCCTGCAAGCAAAAAAGGGCTCATGGTCGCGCGGAAAAAATACCCCCTCATGTCAATTACGTGACATTCGGGAAATACGCGAAACTGGGCCAAGCCGCGGCGTCCGGGCGGTGATTACTTCCAGGCGGATCCGATCAGAACCCCTTCCAACGCGTCGGCGACCGGCGCCGACAGCAACGCGGCGCTGCGCCGCATACTGCCCTTCGCGCTTTTCATAGCGATCCTGGCACTGCGCGGACTGGCGTCGGCGGCCGGCCTGCCAGCCGGCGGCCTCGACCTGCGCTGGCTCTACGGCGTGCAGGCGCTGGCGGCTCTGGTGCCCATCGCCTGGTGGTGGCACTGCTATCGTGAACTGCAGGCGCCTCCGCGCTCGCTTCTGGCCATCGCTGCCTGCATAGGCATCGGCCTGCTGGTCTTCGCATTGTGGATTACCCCCATGCCCGGGTGGGCGCACCTGGGCGAACGTGCGGCGTCCTTCGAACCGGTGCAGGCCGACGGCGCGCTGCGCTGGGATCTCATCGCCGTGCGCCTTTTCGGCGCCGTGCTGGTGGTGCCGCTGATGGAAGAACTGTTCTGGCGTTCGTTTCTGATGCGCTGGATCGACCGGCGCCGGTTCCTGGACCTGCCGCCGGGTGCCACCAGCGCGGTTGCCGTACTGAGCGCCTGCGCCGTCTTTGCCCTGGCGCACGACCTCTGGCTTGCCGGTTTCATAGCCGGTGTCATCTATGCCCTGATCTACCGACGCCTGGCCAACCTCTGGTATGCGGTCATTGCCCATGCCACCACCAACCTGGCCCTGGGTGCCTGGGTCGTCTATTGCCGCGCATGGGAATATTGGTAACCGTCACCGCAATACCGGCCCCCGGACACGGAATTGAAAGAATCCGTCGCGACAATCGGGGGTTGGCTGGAATCCGGGCGGAGCTTTGGCCCGAGAAAATCCAAACGCTTCAGCAGTTCCGACGCCACACCCAACCAGGTACCCACGCAGATCCTGCCCGCCGATGAACGCCCAACGCATCCTTCTCGCCCTACGCGCTCGCCACTGGTTGGTCTGGGGCTCGGTTTTGCTGTTCGGGGGACTCGCCATCGGCTACAGCCTGCTGGCGACCAGCCGCTATACCGCCCAGACCCAACTCCTGCTGGACGTACGCGAACCGGAGGTGCTGCTCAACCAGGGGGGAAGCTACTCGGTGCTCGCACCCACCTACATTGCGACCCAGGTCGATATCCTGCACAGCGCCCGCGTGTCGGGCAAAGTCGTCCGCGCACTGGGTCTGGACAAGAATGCCCAAGCGATCGAGCAGTGGAAAGAAGGTCGCGAAGGAGAGGAAACGCTCGAGGAGTACTACGGTGAGTTGCTGGGCAAGAGTCTGTTGGTCATACCGTCCCGCACAAGCAATACGCTGACGCTGGAATTTACCAATCCGAGTGCGAAATTCGCAGCCGCGGTAGCCAATGCCTACGCCAAGGCGTACCTGGAAGCCACGGTGGAGATCAAGGCCGATCCGGCGCGCAGCTTTGCCGAGTGGTTCGGCGAGCGGGTGCAGCAGGAGCGCACCAAGCTCGAAGCCGCGCAGGCAAAGCTCTCGCAGTTCCAGCGCGAGAACGGCATCGTCGCCACCGATGAGCGCCTCGACATGGAGAACGCCCGCCTGGCCGAAATCAACACCCAGCTGACCAATGTGCAGGCCCAGCTGGGCGAGTCGGCGTCGCGTGAACACTACGCCCAAGGTGAGATGGGCAGTTCGCCCGATGTCATGCACAACAGCGTAGTCGAGACGCTGCGTTCCGATATCGCCCGCAACGAGGCCAAGCTCCAGGACCTGAGCAAGCAATACGGCAGCAACCACCCCGCCTACCAACGCGCCGCCGCCGAGCTCGATTCGCTGAAACTGGCACTCGACAAGGAAATGCGCAAGGTTGCCGGTACGGTAGGCACCAGCAACGACGTCAACGTGCAACGCGAGGCGCAATTGCGCGCGGCCCTGGCCGCGCAAAAGGAACGCGTGCTGACGCTGCGCGCGCAGCGCGACCAGGTGGCGGTGTTGCAGCATGATGTCGAGTCGGCGCAGAAGGCGTACGAGCTCGTGAACCAGCGGCTTTCACAGACCAACCTCGAGAGCCAGGTGCAGCACACCGATATCGTCGTGCTGTCCGAAGCGCAACCCCCAATCCGGCCATCCAGCCCCAAGCCGTTGCGCAATACCGCCATTGGTGCTGCGCTGGGCCTGCTGGTGGGGCTTTGCCTGGCAATAGGCCTGGAGATGCGCCGGCCACTATTGCGTAGCGAATCGGACATTCGCGAACTCATCGGCTTGCCGTTGCTCGCCTCGCTGCCGGGCCGGCGCCGTAGGTTGCGCGCCACCAACGTAGGTGCGGTACCGGCGTGAACGCCGTCGTCGATACGCCCGGATTGCGCTGGCGCGGCTGGTGGCCGCTGGCCGCCGGGCTGGGCGCGTTGCTATTGGCCAGCTACGCGCGCTTCTTTGCCGGCGTCTGGAACGATGCCGGCAGCGAGCACGGGCCCATCATCGTGGCCATTGCCCTGTTCCTCTTCTGGCACCAGCGCCATGCCTTTGCCAAGGCGCAGCCGCCGGCAAACTCTTGGCCGGGAGTGCTGCTGATAGGTGCCGGCCTGCTGCTCTTCCTGTTTGGCGTGCGCACGCGCATCGCACCCATCGAGGCGCTTTCACACCTTCCACTGGTGGCAGGCGCCTTGTGGCTGGCCGGTGGGGCCGCCCTGCTCAGGCGCTTCTGGCTGGCCCTGCTCTTCCTGCTGCTGTCCGTGCCGCCGCCCAGTTTCCTGCTGGGCATGGCCACGGCCAATCTCAAGGACCTGGTGTCCTCCGCCGCGGTGGAACTGCTGTACCGATTCGGCTATCCCATAGCCCGCGACGGCTTCGTCATCACTATCGGTTCCTACCAGCTGCTGGTTGCCGAAGCCTGCTCCGGGATGAATTCGCTGATCAGCCTGAGTGCGGTCGGCATGCTCTACCTTTATCTGGTTCCCCAGGCAAAGCTGTGGCAGACCGCGCTGGCAGTGTGCAGCATCCTGCCGATAGCCGTGGCCGCCAACATCATGCGCATCGTCATCTTGACGCTGATCACCTATCACTTTGGCGACGCGGCCGGCCAGGGCTTCCTGCACGAATTTGCCGGATTTGCCATGTTCGGCTTTTCCCTCCTGGCCTTTGGAGCGATATCGGCCCTGCTGGCGAAGCTGGCGCCGGCGCCCGCGAAAGGGGCGAATGCCCATGCCTGAACGCCGCGCACTGATAACCGGCGGCCTGCTGCTAACCGCTGCAGCCCTAGTTCCGGTGATCGAACCGCACCGGCTGCTGGCCCGCGAGCTGCCGCCGCTGCGCCTCGAAAGCGATGTGCCCCGCAGTTTCGGCGCCTGGCATGTCGACGAGACCATCTACACCATCCTGCCCTCGCCCGACGTCCAGGCCCAGCTCGACAAGGTCTACAACCAGCAGCTTTCCCGCACCTACATCAACGCCGCCGGCGACCGCATCATGCTGGTAATCGCCTATGGCGAAGACCAGGTCGGAAAAACCACCGTCGCACACCTCCCCGATGCTTGCTACCCCGCGCAAGGATTCACGGTGACTTCACGTCCACCGCGGCCGGTCCACCTGGGCGCACGCCTGCTGGGCGTGGCACGTCTTGTAGCCAACAAGACAAACCGTCACGAACCGATAACCTATTGGACCGCGGTTGGACGACAGACCTTCTCTTCGGACGCAGATCGCCGATGGATTCGCCTGGGATCGGCGATCGAAGGCGTCATCCCCGATGGAATGCTGGTCCGGATTTCATCGATAGACCGGGACGAAGAGCACGCATTCTCGGTCCAGGATGACTTCATCCGCGCACTGAACAGTGCGCTCTCCGACAGCGTGCGCGCGCGCGTATTCGGTCGCCCCGCCTAGTCGGTCACCGCAACGCAAGCGCACCGAATTCAGGCCGCGGATGTTTCGCGACCGGAGAACTCCCGACTCCGCAGGAACAAGGCGCTCGGAAGCGCTGTCGTCAGAAAATATGCAAGCGCCGTCGCCAACGGAATTCCGGCGATTCCTATCCAGCGAACCATGATCAGCCGAAGAACAAGGCACGCGACAGCGTATGAGACGGCCATTATCACCTGGAACCCGATCACACCCGTGCCGTTCATATATGGTGCGATGCTGGTGACGAGGCAATCGACCACTGTCGCAACGGCAAATGCCACCGCAAGGCTCCAATCGACGTGAATGCGCCCGTTGACCCACAAATCCAGTATCCAGTTGGCGGAAAAGACAAGAGCGCCGGCTCCGAGAATCGCCGCAAGCAACGAAAAACGCAGCGACCGCAACAAGGTCCGCCGTATCCATTCCCGATCTCCGCTCACCAACGCTTCGCCGTACGCAGGCCAAAGCGGCATCATCAGCAGGCTTACGCCCATGGTTACCATGGCGAAGAGTCTCGCTGGAATCGAATATGCCGCAACCGCTTCCGGGCCTAGCGTGTGCATGACAATCAAATTGTCAGTCCATGTTCCAATTGCAAGGGAAAGCTGTAGCACGAAGAAAAGCAGGCCCAGGTGCATCAGGGCCCATATCTCGGACGCCTTAATCAACGCAAAATCAGGACGCAAATCTCGCCGCCAGAAACCAAAAAAGCAAATTGAATTGATTGTGGATGAGACCACCGATCCACCAACCGAGGCACCGACGAACCAAGGCAGGGACAACTGCATGCGGATTGCGGTGAAAAGGGCAATCAGGCTGAAGACGCTACCGGCGATTTGGCTCAGACTTGTAGCCGACGATTGTTGAAGCCCCGTTTGAACTCGACCGGCAATTCCTGCTGGAATTGATGCGCAGAAGCCGACCACGAATACAACCATGGTCGGCCCCAACTCACTAGCCACTCCAGGTGACTTGATATTCAATGCGTCTGCCCAGGGTACGAACCAATAGGAAAGCGCAAAGATTGAACCAATGCCCAGCGCGATGGCGCTCATCGCGACAAATCCACCACTGACGTGGCGTCGAATCGCCAGAATATCGTCGCGGCCCGACTCATGGGATATGGCAGTCATCAGTCCGTTGCCAATGCCCAGGTCACAGAACGACAGGAGCAACTGGAAAGACGTTACCGTTATCCAAACGCCGAATCGCTCGGGTCCTAGGTAGGCAAGCGTTGCCGGAACCGCTAATAGCGTTACCGCCACCGACGCGAATTTGGCCGCGAACGAAGTCGCCGCATTCACTCTTGCTCGAAATTCTCGAACTTGTCCACGATCGAGGCCCGCTGGCGCGCTTACGAGGAGCCGAAGTCGATTCGGTAAGCTCATTAGGCGTGAACCTCTTCAGGAGTCGATTGACCGGCATCGGCAGTTCTTGTCCTGGCCAGAGGCGCCCTTAAACTCAAAAGTACGAATGCGAAGGCCCACTCAAGCCGCCTTTCGGCCCCGAATGGCGAGAAAAAGATATCCCAGATAAGACTCATACCAACCAGCAAGATGACAAAATCGACGCTCGATTTGACGTCGATCGCCGATCGGATGGTCTTGAAGATTTGCCTAATGATCACAACCCAAACTACGGCTCCTATGATTCCCGCCTCAACCCACGCCCCAAAGAAAATCGAGTGGACCGGAATCAAGGGTTCTCCGAAGTAGATCGTCCTGTTTGCTTCCTTCACGGCTTCCGGCGATCCATAAGTCCTGACCGCGTCAAGGTAGATGCTGAAGTAATACGCGCTGCGCGGCCAAGAACCGTGACCCATCAGTGGCGAGTCCCCTATTGCAGCGGTCGAGGAAAAAAACTCGCCACGACCGCCGACGATGGTTCCGAGAACGGGGTCCAACCCGACAGCCTGCTGCGACTGAAGCTTTTCTCGCGCATCATCCCCGAAGACTCCGGAACTTGCCCCTGTTATATAAATTTGCCCTGCCCCATATGCGAACAGTATCCCGGCCACAAGCAGAGTCCACGAATGCCGATCCCATAGCGATGCAAATGCCCGTCGTGTCACTTTGGTTGAACACACCGCAAGAAGCAAGGACGAAATGAAGAGGGAGAGAAAGTCATTGCGCGCATTGAAGAAGAGCGATGCGACCGCAAAACCCAGGCAAGCAAGCGACAAAATTGCCGGAAGAATGCGGAATCGGTATAGCGGCGTCGCAATCAGGAGTCCCGCGAACACATGCAATGATGCCGGCCCAAGCCCAAACTTCCATCGTGTCGCCCATTCATCGTTACCAAGATAGGCAAAGATGCCAAATGCAATGTTCCATCCGATGAACCAGGCGATGACGCGTTGATCCGTCGTCAAAAGGCGACTAAGCACATAGAAATTGATGGCCAGAAAGATCATTTTTGCCCAACCGCGCAGATAGTCACCGATGAAGGTTCCTCTATAAAAGTCGGCAACCATCAACGCTAACAGCCAGATGCCAATCAGCAGCAAGGTTGCCCTCGTCGCTTTCGGGTCGATCGGATTCCCGACGAACAAGAGAAACGGCAGTAGGATCAGGAACACCAGTTCCGTCGAATACAACTGCCCTATGAAATTGACTTCATAGAGAAGACCGAAAGGCAGCGCAAATATCGCAAGTATGGCGAGTACATCACCTGCGGGGCTGGATTCATCCGGACAGGGGTTCATCGCCGCTAGTGTTTGTGCTTGCATGCCAGGCAATTCGCTCACGATTTCCGATCCATCTCACCGGCGGAGCATGTCGATCGGCAGCGCTGGTTTAGAAATGCGGCGATATCCATCGGAACGATTCGTCAATTTATTCTTTCTCTACCAGAACTACCGATAGCAACCGAATTGGGCCGCTCACATGTCCAACATAAAGCCCGAAGGCCGGGAGGCTGATGCGTACGTGGCGCCCGCCGTTCAATACTTCACTACGCGACGCCGCATCGATCGCACCGTCATGATCAATCTCAAGGTCCACTAATCGTGAAGTGGGCGTGCGATTTACGACGTAGAACCAACTCGACTCCTTGTCCGTCAACGTTCGGACGGCGATCGGGCCTTCTCCGGATCCATAATTCAGGAACGTGCGGGCGGGCAATCGGGTGAATTCATCAAGAAATTCCTTTAGTCCCGCCACTGAGTAGACATAGGCATTGCCGCCATCGCCCAGCATCAGCGCATCGCCCTCGGCCAAGGCGACGGCAAACCTCTCAAGCGCACCGCGTCTGGCCGGGTTTGCGGCCAAGCTTGTCCAGGAGGCGCTCGTATCTGGCGGAAAGCCCAGCAAACTCGGCGGAATCACGCGATCCGTCGCCTCAAGGTAGGTATGAGCGGCGATGAAATGGCCGCCTTCGCCTTGAGCTCGAAGCGAATTGATCACCGCGGCATCCCGGATGGGCTTCATTAGACCAGCATCGACCGATCCGGCGGACCGGCGACCATAGCGCGCCGACGAATCTATCAATACCAGGCCTCGCAGCGCGCCAAGAGCATCTACGTCCAGACCCGCCTCGCGCAATCTCTCCCTGGGCGTATCGTGGGTGTCGAACGGCCGGCCTTCATCGGCGGGAAACACGTGCACGTAAAGCGTCAAGTCCGACCTCGCCTGCCGGACCCGTTCGACCAGGCGCCGATACAGTTCCGTCATCTTGTGACAGCGCCAATCCATCCACGCGCGCTGGCCTGCACCGGTCAACCAGGCGTGGCGCAGGGTGAAGCGCATGGATTGCGCTTGCGCTGCGACAGGCACGCGGATACCCGTGTCGGCCTCGAAGCGGCGGATTGTGTCGTCCCCGTAGCCCCAATCCAGGCTGACCAGGTTGGAAAGTGCAGCGTTGGACCATTGCATGACCCGCAGGCTTATCCCCTCGAATGCCGGTGAGTCGGCGTATCGATCGGCAAGTTCACCCACCATCGCCACCACCCAATCCTGGATTTCAGGTTGCGTGACGTCGTAATGCGGAGGTTTGTTGCGTGTCTTTCCATCCGCGGCGAAGAAGTCGTCACTCCCGTCCGCTGATTTCAACAGCATCCGGCGCGATTCTGCCTCGCGCTTGCCGTACATCAGTTCGTCTGCGCGGGGTTGCAACTCCGCAATGACCTTCAAGTGATACCGCTCCGCGCCCAGGACAATTCGACGCAACCAATCGCGTTGCGGATCCGTCCCAATCAAGTTAAATCGTGACGGATAGAGCTGCTGTTCGTAAACCACTGCGGTTGGCATCAGCGTCGTGCCGCCCTCCGCGGCAACCGTCCCGGCCCATCTGTCTATCGCCCGCGAAATATCAGAGGGGGAATCGTCCTTTGCGCCGAACATCTTGCCGAAGTGCATCCCCTCCTCGTACCAGTTGACGAACTCCCTAGTTCCAGGGGCGTGCCTTGAAATGGCTAACGGTTCGGTTGGCCGTGTTTCACGAACTCGAATGTGCGCACAGGTTGCGCGCGTTCCCTCGAGAGCGGATGCAAAGACCAAGCGAGGATTCCCGGAATGCGGCCAGAAGGTCAGGCTGGTCGTAGCCATTGCATTGGAAACGTGATAGGGACCGCCAGTGTCCACACCGATGGCAACCGAACTTGCTCCGGGCCCCGCCTCGCGCACGAAGATTCCGAAGGTGCGATCGGCATCGTCCGGATAATCGACTTCCACCTTGTAGCGTCTTCCCGGAACCAGGGGCGACAGCACGTACGCAAACCAGCTGGGACCCACCGACTGCGATTGCGCCGCTTGCGCCAGCACCTGGAACGGCACCCATCCATGAGTGCCGGATTCACGATATCTGTTCCCCGATCCGAGCCGCGCCAACGATTCGCCAGATCCGTACTCGGGCTGAATCTTCGTGCAATCTATCGACTGCACCAGTAGATCACTTTCAGTAGCAACACCGTCGCTTGCCGAAATAGCGGCCGTATCGACGACTTCATACTCGAATCCTTTGACCGCCCGCCAGTCGAGCTCGCGCTCAACCCCAAGCTCCCGGACGGCGACAGAAACGCGAAAGTACCCCGAGTGCTGACACGGAACGTCGAATTCTTGCCGGACAGGACCACGGCTCACTGGAAGCACCAGCGATTGCGTAATTACTACGCCACCGGGAGCGGTGTCTCTGATCTTGATAAACAGCTTCAGGGACTCGCGCCGGTTACCCGATAGCACACCGAATGCCGGGCAACTGTGAGCACGAAATACCGTTCCGGCCCTTGGCCAGGGAATGGCCAAGGAATCTTCGATCCCGGACGTCGAGCGGCGAAGTTCGATCGATCGAAAATCGCTGAATCCATACCAGACATTGGTTTGGACGCGCACGCGGTGGCGCCCAGCGTCCAACCAGACATTTCCCACCTTGTCGGGCTCGCCGTCCACGCCGCTACCACCTGCGAAATACGCCAAGGGCTCCGCAGCGCGGTCCGCGGCGGCATCAACAAAGTATTCCTGCGCACCACCACGGACCCAAATCTGATACCAACCCGAATCGACAACGTCAAAGTCATATTCGGCCCAGCCTGCGACACCCCAGTGCGAGCCCTTGAGATTTCCGAGGCGCCGAACCTCCCCTTCATCGTCCGGATTTGCAAATTCCGATCTATCAAAGGACCCTGCCGCCCTGATTTCCCCGACAGCGGAAGCACTGTGCGCCGTTTGCATGTAAAGGAACGCCGCCATTGCGCAAACGCACCCGTCGCGCAACAACTTAACTCGAACAATGTGCCGAAGAACCGCGGCGATTACTCGTGCGCTCATCAGCTCAATTTCGACGATTTCGCGTTCGTCAGCGCGATCACGGAGGCAGCTGGTGGCGCCGACGTTGGTGCGCCGCCTTCCGCCAAGAATTCCTTTGTTTTCAATACGATGAAGTACTCGTATATCGCCTGCAGTATCGCGTAGCGAACCCCCGCCCAACCGTCCAGCACCGCCCTGCGCACCACCAGCATGTAGATCAGCTTGATAAATGGCCGAGCAGGAAGGCGATAGAAAATGGCCTTCTGGTGGACGCGCCGCTCGTTGAAATCGGCGCCCAGCAAGGCGATACCCAGCGATGGGCGGATGACCTCGCGCGCAGCGATCAACTGCGCCTCCATGCGCGAATACGTATTGTGCTTGGCGATCCAGTGCTCCAGGCCCTTGGAGAACGGGAAGTGATCGAAATGCCCTGCGATCTCGGCGATCTCGCCGTCCACGACGGGCACCTCGTTGACCTCACGCTCGAACCGCACCCGGCTGGGTCGCAAGATGCGCACGTAAAAAGGCGAAATCTGCGCGTGGCGCAGCCAGCGCCCCCACCAGTAGTCTCGCCGGCGCATTCGTCCGGCCCCGACGGTGGCAGGAGTTTCGCGGGCAAAGCTGCGCAATGCCTCGATCGCTTCGGCGGGTACGCGCTCGTCGGCATCGAGCATCAGCACCCAGGGATGGCGGAACGGCAACTCGCGCAGGCCGTAGTTGCGCTGGCTGGCGTAGCCGTCGAAGCGGCGCTGGACAACGTGCGCACCGAGCTCGCGCGCTATCTCAACCGTGCGGTCGGTGCTGTACGAATCGAGCACGTGGACATCGTCGGACCAGTGCACCGACTGCAGGCACCCGGGCAGGTCGCGCTCCTCGTCCTTGGTCAGGACGAGCACCGACATTGCGCCGACTCCACCGCCTCCAGTGCCCTGCATGGAATCTATGGCCGCAACAGCCGTTCGACCACGTAGCGCGGATTGCGCAGCAGCTTGGTATAGCGCAGGCTGGCGCCAATCAATGTATCTGCAGCGCCGGCATCGCGCCCCAATGCCTTCTTGAAGAGGCGCTGGTTGTCCCGCGTGTACTGCTCGAACAGTCGGCCACTGCCGGTGATCGACGTGCCGTGGATGCGAAAGTTTGCGAGGTTCTCGTAAACCAGTTCCTGGCGCAGTCCCGCGCGAATGAAGTCGAGGAACAGCTCGCCGTCCCAGCAGGTCCGGTTCTCCGGATTGAAGCCGCCTACGCGCTCAAAGCAATGGCGCCGGAAAAACGTCCCTTGCTGGAACACGGTGCTCGAGCCGTACACGTAGTCGCTGACGCTAAGCGGCGTCGGGACGATGCGGCCACGCCGCAATCCGGCCTCGTCGATGAAGTAGCCGCAGCCGGTGAGGAAGTCCGCTTCCGGTCGGCGTTCGAATTCGCGCGCGATAGTCTGGAAGGCACCGGGAAGGAATTCGTCGTCGGAATTGAGAAAACACAGGATGTCGCCGGTGGCATGGGCGAAACCCTTGTTCAGGCCATCGGCCGCGCCATCGTCGCGTTCCAGGATGACACGGCTAATGCGCTCGCCATACCCCGAAATGATCTCCCGGCTGCCATCGGTGGAACCGGGATCGACGACGATGTAGTCGAGGTCCGGCCACGACTGCGCCAAGACCGAATCTATGGCACGCGGCAAGAATTCGGCCTGATTGAAGGATATGGTGACTACACTGATTCGCATCGTTTGTTTCCGCTCGACCGGACATGGTATTTCCGGGTGATTTCCGCAATGTGACGCGGTGCACCTATAACGGCGCGTGCCGTCATCGGTGCTGGACCGGCTTTCCACGTCAATTCGACGTGTGCATGTGAATACCGAATATCATCGCGGCGACGGCGGGCCCGCCGTCCGGCACGCTACACGGCACCCATACGTACGACATGAGCATTCTCGAGGCCAAGACCACCAATCCCCAGGAGGGCGGCGCCAGCTTCTCGCTGCGAAACCGGGCCATTCGCCTGATCTGGAGCATCACCTGGCTGCTGCTGGCCCGCTGGACCCCAGGTGTATTCAATCCCTGGCGCCTGCTGCTGTTGCGCCTGTTCGGTGCTCGCATCGCTCCGGGCGCGGCGATCGCAGGCAGTGCGCGCGTCTGGCTGCCTTCGAACTTGGCGCTGAAGCGCTACTGCACCGTGGGACCGCAGGTCGATTGCTACAACATGGCGCCGCTGACCATCGGCGAATACACCATCATCTCCCAGGGCGCGGTACTGTGCGGCGGCTCGCATGACATACATGACAAGGATTTCCAGCTGCTTGCGCGGCCCATCACGATCGGTGACCGTGTCTGGGTTGCCTCGCAGGCATTCGTCGGGCCGGGCGTGGTCATCGGCGACGGTGCGGTTCTGGGCGCGCGCGCCTGCGCGTTTCACGCGCTGGAGCCGTGGACGGTGTATGTCGGCAATCCGGCCGTGAAGACCAAGGCGCGGCGCTTCGTGTCCGCGCCGTGAACGAAACGCCACTACGCATCACCTGCGCCATAGGTCCCTACCTTCCGGTCCCGCCGCTGCTGGGCGGGGCCGTCGAAAGGATCTTTCTCGCTCTTTCGCAGGAGTTTGCCCGCCGCGGCCACCAGGTCACCCTCATCTCGCGCCGATTTCCGGGTCTGGCAAACGACGAGACGGTTGGCGCCGTGCGCTTCCTGCGCATTGCCTCACGCGACGCGCCGGCCAACCGCATCCTCTATCGCCTGTTCGACCTCGTCTACGCGATTCGGGTCTGCCTTGCACTGCCGGCCGCCGACGTCACGATAACGCACAGCGTCTCGCTGCCGGTCATCCTTCCGCGCCGGCGGGCCGGCAAGATCTACGTGAGCGTCGCGCGCTTTCCGAAGAACCAGATGGGCCTTTACCGCAGGGCAGATCGCCTGCAGGCGGTGTCGACCACCGTTGCCCGGGCCATTGCCCGCCAAACCCCCGCGGTCGCACATCTCGTGCGGACCGTGCCCAATGCCCTGAGCGAGGCGTTTTGTGCCGCGTTCACGCAAACAGCGGCACCGCGCGAGCGCGAGATACTGTTCGTTGGCAGGATCGCCCGGGAAAAAGGCATCGACATACTTATCCGGGCATTCAAGGCTATCGCCGACAAGCATCCCGGCTGGCGCCTCGTCGTGATCGGTCCTTCTGCCACCGGCCAGGGAGGCGATGGCACTGCATTGCTCGCGCAACTCCAGCAGCTTGTGCCGGAGCTCAGGTCCCGCATCGATTTTGTCGGACCGATTTTTGACGAAACCCTGCTTGTCGCGCGCTACTTGCGCGCTGAAATATTTGCCTATCCCTCCGTCGCAGCGCAGGGCGAGTCTTTTGGACTGGCGCCCCTGGAGGCCATGGCCTGCGGCTGCGCCGTCGTCACTTCGTCACTTGAATGCTTCGGTGATTTCCTGCGGCCGGAACACAACGGCCTGCAGTTCGATCATGCTGACGACAGCGGCAAGACCCTAGCCATGCAGCTCGATCGCCTGATGGCGGATACCGAATTGCGACGGCGCCTTGCCGCTGAAGCACGGCGCACAGCACAGGATTACACGCCGGAGCGTGTTGCCGCACTTTTTCTCGAGGATTTCCGGCGATTGCTGGTGCCCCAAGGCTGAAACCACGCGAGACTAGCCGCGGCCATCGCAATGTGAGGCCGATGACTGTAACCCCCCAGTCACCCGGGAAATGCATGATCTCCCCCTTGATCGAGTCTGACCCGAGCGGCTTTTTCGCCTAGAAAATGAATCTGACGAACCTGGAACGTGCGAAGAAGTTGCTGGGCAATCTTGCGGCCCATCCGGATCTGCTTGCCCCTTACCTGCGTATGAGCGTCTTCAATCGCAAATTGCCGATCGACCTGGGCGTTCCCTGGTGGAGCTTCAAGGCCATAGAAAGAGCCGATGCCCTGATGTCAGGCAAGCGGATATTCGAATACGGAACTGGCGGCAGCACGCTGCGATTCGCCAAGGTGGCAGCCCAGGTCGTCAGTGTCGAGGACAACGCGCAATGGCTGGAACTGGTCCGTCAAAGACTTGCCGATGCCAGGCTGTCGAACGTCGAATTGCAGTTGCACCCGTTCGATTTCGAGCATCCGCAGGACTTCGAGGACAGCGCGTATATCTCGGCGGTGGACGGCAGGGCCTGGGACGTGGTCATCATCGACGGCCAGGACTGGACGTTCAAGGAGCGTTTGGCCTGCTTCCGCCGGGTCGAGCCCAGCATGGCCCCCGGTTCCCTCATCGTCGTCGACGACTTCTGGCGCTACGAAGAACTGCTGGCGTCGAACCGCGCGCGAACCGTTGAAATCCACGAATCCGTGGGCCCCTGCCGGATCGGCGTGACCAGCACGGCGTTCTTCTTCTACTGAGCGCCTCGCCGTGCGGCGGGTGTGGCGTCAGTGCCCCACGCCCGCCAGCGCGCGCTCCATATCCCGCCGGAAATCCTCCAGCACCACATTGCGCGACAGCTCCGACAATGCGCGCTGCCGTGCCTGGTTGCCCAGGGTGCGGCGCCGATCCGGGTCGTGGTAGAGGCTGAACAATTCGTCGGCCAGCGCCTTCGAATCGCCCGGTGGAACGATGCTGCCGCAACCCTCGACCCCGCGCGCCAGCTCGGTGCCGGGCACGGCCGTTGCCAGCACCGGGCGGCCGCTCGCCAGCATGCCGGTGAGCTTGGAGGGCAGCATCAGGTCGGCCGCGGCACGCTGTTGCGGCAGCAGGTGCACATCGGCCGTGCTCAGCAGCTCGGAGAGGCGCTCCACCGGCTGCAGCGGCAGCCAGTGCACGCGCGGCAGGCTGGCGCAGGAGCGGAACAACGCTTCGCGGCCGGCGCCCTGGCCGCAGAAGATGAAGTGCATGTTCTCGCGCTCGGCCAGCCGGTGCGTCGCTTCTGCCAGGACGTCGAGGCCCTGCTTGGCACCCATGGTGCCGGAGTACAGCGCGACAAAGGCATTGTTGGGTATGCCCAGTTCCTGGCGGAACGAATTGGCCGAGGTCTGGGGCCGGATCGCATCGGTGTCGACCCAGTTGGGGAACAGCAGTTCGCGCCCCGCCGCCACGCCCTTGTCGCGCAGGTTGGCAACCATCCGATGCGAGATCGACGACACCCGGTCGAACGAACGCAATAGTGCGCGCTCGGCGCCGGTGGCACCGGCGCGCACCGACTTGCCGCGCAGCATGCCCAGCTCGAATGCGGCATCGACCTCGAAGTCCTGGATGTGGAGCCACGACAGCGCGCCGCTCAGCCGCGCCGCCAGTGCCGCTCCGGGCGCGCACGCCAGCGCCGGGGCAACGCAGAAGACCACGTGCGGGCGCCAGAAGATGCTCTGCAGCAGCAGCGGCAACGAGGTCGCCGCGAAGCTGGCCAGGTGCACCAGGCGCTTGGCGCCGCCGGGATACTTGGGCACCCACAAGGGCGCGCGCTCGACGCGCACCCCATTGGACATCTCGCGCGTATAGCGCCAGGCACGGTAGCCGGTGGCGACCTTCCAGTCGGGGTAATACGGCGGCGTCGTGATGACGCGCACGTCGTGTCCGGTGCTGGCTAGCCAGTGGGCCATCTCGCCGGTGTACTTGCCGATGCCGGTGGGCTCGGGTGCGTAGTTCAGGCCGTACAGGAGGATGCGGCGCGGCGACCCGGTGCGGACTTCGGGCTTGGGCACTACCGGGCGCTCGCGTACCTCGGGCGCCACGCCCTCCAAAAACAGCGACTGATCGTTCATTCCGTCCCTTCCGGCTGCCGGGCTCGCCCACTTTGGTAACTACGTGCGGGCTCTTGTGGTTTGCATGCGGTCGGATCGCAGCTGGCGTCCGTTCCGATTCACCGCGCGATTCACGGCACTGCTTACCGTGCATTAAGCGGGTGGAAAAACATTGCAAGGAACGCAAGGTAACGTCGCTCCATGAAGCTCTCATGTCATGTCCGACACGGAGATGCGGGAGCGGGAATCGATCTCTTACATGTCACGAGAATTTGAAATGGTTGCGGTATAAGGGCGGGTACATCTTCAATTTGGGGTTCCCTTCCCCACGTCCAAATTGCCAAGCTTCAGCAAAATCAACGGCTCCATGCTCTTGTCCACGGGTCGGCAATTCGCTCTGGGCTGCGCGCTCATCGCGACCCTGTCGGGTGCTGCAGTGCACGCGGCGGGTGGGTCGGCGCCCGATGCGGTCGGCAGCGGTCGACCGCAGGCGGGTGCCCGGCAATATGTGTTGGGTCCGGGCGATGACATCAAGATTTCGGTCTTCCAGAATCCGGATCTCTCGGTGGAAACGCGCGTCTCGGAAGACGGCACCATCACCTTTCCGTTGATCGGCTCGGTAACGGTCGGCGGCAGCTCGACGGAAGCCGCGGAAAAACGCATCGCGAAGTTGCTCAAGGACGGCAAGTTCCTGGTCGATCCGCAGGTGACGATCTATGTGCAGCAGGTGCACGGCAATCAGGTGGCCGCGCTGGGCCAGTTCAACCGGCCGGGCCGTTATCCGCTGGAGACCACGCAGGTACGCCTCTCCGACCTCATCTCGCTGGCCGGCGGCATCGCGCCCTCGGGATCCGACACCGTGATATTCGTCGGCACGCGCGAGGGCAAGCCGGTGTGGAAGGCCATCGACGTGGGCAGCATGTTCGTCAATAACCAGCTCGAGAACGACCTTATCCTGCAGGACGGCGACGAACTCTACGTCGACCGCTTCCCGGTCTTCTTCATCTACGGAGAAGTGCAGCGGCCCGGTTCGTACCGCGTCGAGCGCAACATGAGCTTCGTGCAGGCACTGGCCGCGGGCGGCGGCCTCACGCCGCGCGGCACCCGGCGGGGCCTGCGCGTGCGGCGCAAGGATGCGAGCGGTCATATCGAGGAAATGACGCCGGAGCTCGATGATCCGGTCAAACCCGAAGATGTCGTCTACGTGCGCGAAGGCGTGTTCTGACACTGCCCCGCGCCGGAAACCAGCGAGAGCCATGAAAATTCCGTTTCTATCGCCGGGGGGATCGTCGGCAAGCCGACGCGCCAAGATCGCGCCGCAATTCGCGCCCATCGATTTCGACGCCGAGGCCGATCCCTGGCCCGACAGCGAGTTCATCGTCGTCGGCAAGGCCGCGAACGATCCGCCGAAGGATCCTTTTCTTGCTGCGCCCACGATTCCGGCCGGGGAACCGCTTGGAGACCTGCTCGCCGATACGCCCCGGCAAGCGCCCCCGGCACCGCCACAGCGCGCGCCGCAGGCGCCACCCGTCGCGGCGCGCAAACCCGCGCCTGCCGCCGTGCCGCCCGCCCCGCGGGCGGCCGCCGCGCCCGAAGGTCCGCCGCCGGGCACGCTGGGCGCGATCCTGGTCGACGCCGGGCGGATAACCGTGGCCGATGCGCGGCGCATCGTCGCCGAGCAGCTGGCCAACGACGCGCCGTTCGGGGAAATCGCGGTGCGCCTCGGCCTGGCCACGCCGGCCGATATCGATTTCGCGCTGTCGCGCCAGTTCTCGCTGCCGCGCCTGCGCGACGGCGACGGCGCCATCGATCCGGAAGTGGTGGCCGCCTTCGATCCGGGCCACGAACTGGCCGAGCGCCTGCGCAACCTGCGCGGCCAGATTGCCATGCGCGCCCTGCACGCCAATCCGCCCTTGCGCAGCGTCGCCATCCTGGGCACCGACCGGCGCGTCGGCCGCTCGTTCATTGCCGCCAACCTCGCCGCGGTGTTCGCCCAGCTGGGCGCGCGCACCTTGCTGATCGACGCCGACCTGGTGCGCCCGCGCCAGCACGCGCTGTTCCGCATCGGCAACCGCTACGGCCTCTCGTCGATCCTGGCCGAGCGCGCCCGCCTCGACGTGGTCTGCCCGGTGCGCGCGCTGCCCGGCCTGGCCTTGCTCACCTCGGGCCCGAAGCCGCCGAACCCCAACGACCTGATCTCGCGCCCGACGCTGCGCCATTTCCTGCGGCGCTGCGAGCAGGATTTCGACGTCATCCTGCTCGATACCCCGGTCTGGGGCGACGGCAGCAATGCACGCATGATCGCCACGGCGGCCGGCGCGGCCGTGGTGGTGGCGCAGTCCGGTCGCACCGTGGCTGCTGCCGCCGGCGCGATGACCCGGGAACTGACCGACGCCGGCACGCGGGTGCTGGGGGTCGTGCTCAACCGACCCTAGAAGCCCCCGCGACGACCCTCACCCCGGCCCTCTCCCGCTTGCGGGAGAGGGGGACACGAGGCGGGCGATGTTTTCGGATAACGCGCGCGCCACCGTATTCATATTGAAATGCGCGTCGAAACAGGCGCGCGCACGCGCACCCATCGCCGTGCGCTCGGCTGCGTTGAGCGCGCACCAGCGCGCCAGCAGGTCGACGGCGCCGGCGGCCGTGTCGGGGGCCACGAATCCGGCACCGGCCGCGGCGATCTCGCGCCAGATGTTTACCCGCTCGGAGATGAGCACCGGCGTGCCACAGGCGAGCGCCTCGGCCACGGCGATGCCGAAGTTCTCCTGGTGCGAGGTGAGCGCGAAGACCTCGGCCGCGTACAGCGCACCCCACTTGGCATCCCCGCTCAGCATCCCCGCCCAGGTGACGCGCGCGGTGATGCCGCCATCGTGTATCCGCGCGCGCAGTTGCGTGCCCAGGCGCTCGTCGCAGGGTCCGGCCAGCACCAGGTGCCAGCGCGGGTCCTGCCCGGCCAGGCGGGCAAAGGCATCGACCAGCAGGTCGCAGCCCTTCTTCTCGTGGATCCGGCCCAGGAAGAGCACGATGCGCCGGTCGCCCAGTTGTGGAAATGCCACCTGGAAAGCCGCCAGCGCCGCGGCGCGCTCCACCGGCGGCGGCGCCGTGCCGAAGCCCACCACCAGTTCGTTGCAGCGGTACCAGCCGAAAGACTGGCGCGCCAGCAGGCGTTCGTCCTCGCAGGTGAACAGGACGGCGCGGGCGTCGCGCAGCACGCGGTATTCGGCCCAGGGCCAGTACAGCAGCTTCTTCAGGTGCTTGAGCGGGTAGGCGTGCTTGAAGTACGGGTCGAGCATGCCGTGCGGGAACACGAAGTACGGCACCGGACCGCCGTGCAGGGCGCGCCAGGTGGCGAAGCTGCCGTACTGCCACAGGCCGTTGACGACCACGGCGTCGAAGTCGCGGGCGTGCGCCTGCAGCCAGGGCACGAAGCGCGGCGCGTAGCCATAGCCGGTGCGGCCTGGTCCCAGCGCCACGCAGTCGAACGGATTGCCCTCGAGGAAGGCCTGGCCGGGAGCATCCAGCGTGGCAACGGTGGTCTGCTCGCCCCAGGCCTGCGCGGCGCGCGCAATTTGGCGTATGCCTTCCATCGGCCCGCCGCCGCGCGGATCCAGGCTCGATATGACGTGCAGGATTTTCAAACGGCGGCTACGGAATCTCGTTGATCACCGCGCCGACCACTTCCACGGTGGAATCGGTCAGGCGTTGCGCCAGTTCCCGCTGGTCGGTGAGGCGGGCATTGTGCTTGCGCACCACCAGCAGCGCGCCGCTGGCGCGCAGGGCGATCGTCACCGCGTCCGAGCCCAGGGCCGCGGCCGGCGTATCGATGAAGATCGCGCGGAACTGCGGCGCCAGCTGCTCGAGCAGGTTGCCGAACTCGTTGCGCGCGATCAGCCGGTGCGGGTGCTCGACGGGCGGTCCGGCGGTAAGCAGGTGCAGGAAGGGTATGCCGGGCACCGCGCGCACCGGCGGCAGTGCGCACTCGCCGCGCAGGTAGCTCGACAGGCCCAGCGAATTGTCGGCGCCGAAGATCCGGTGCTGGCTGGGCCGGCGCAGGTCGGCATCGATCAGCAGCGTGTCTTCGTCCAGGTCGGCAAACAGCCGCGCCAGGCGCGAGCAGACGTAGCTGCGGCCATCGCCGCTGTCGGTGCTGACGATCGCCAGCGCGCGTTGTTCGGGTTCGTCGCCGAACCAGCGGTGCACCAGTTGCGAGCGCACCGCCACCAGGGCCTCGCTGCCGCCCTCGTCGGTGTCCAGCAGCGGGGCCGCCAGCGAGCGCGGAAAATCGATCAGCACGTCGCTCAGCAGCGCCTGCTGGTGCGTCAGGGCCAGGTCGATGTCGCCCTGCGATACGTAGCCCAGGATGCGCGCCAGTTCGCCGAAGCGCCGCGGATCGTTGACCTGGCGTTCGAGGACCGCGACGATCTCGGGCTCGCGCAGGCGGCCCAGCGCAACGAGGATCTGCCCGACGCGACGCGTGGCCGACGCGGCGTCATTTGCTGACCGGGCGGACCCGGCGGGCTCGAAGGTTTCCTCGGAGGACATGGGATGGCGTTTCGGGAAACTCATGATAGACGCAATGAGCGGCGCGGCGGTCGTGCGCGGCGCGCGCTTCAGGCGCGCTGCAGGCGCAGCCAGCGGCGTGCGCCCGCGCCGGCGAAGCCGCGTGCCGCCTGGCGGTCGGCGGGCAGGTCGCCCAGCACGACGATGCCCAGCGCGCGCGCCACGTCGGCGGGACGGCGCACGCGCCGGTCGAACCGTTCGGCCAGCCACACCGCCAGCAGCCCCATCACGAGGCCCAGTGCCAACCCCAGGGCGGCGCAGACGCCGATGGGCGGCTTGCTCGACACGTCCGCCGGTCGCGCCGCGCGCAGCAGATGGGCCGGGAACGGCGCGCCTATGCCTTCGGCGGCAAGGCGGGCCAGGCGGTCTTCGGCCCGCTCCAGGCTCTGCTGGGCCAGGCGGATCTCGTCGTCGGCCGAGCTGGCCGATGCACCGCGCTCGGCGCCGGCACCGCTGTCGGCGCCTGCGGCGCGGACAGCCTGCTGCGCGCGCGCGGCGCTATCGCGCACGCCCTGGTCCGACGCGCTTGCGTCCAGGCGCGCTCCGGGCAGCGGATCGACCGGCAGGTCGAGGTCGCGCACCCAGTCGGAGGCCCGTTGCCCGCCCGGGCCCTGGGCTGGCGGCAGTGCCGCGCCCTGCTCGGCGGACAGGCGCGAGATCTGCGCGAACTGCTCGTCGGCCCGCGAACCGGCCGCGGCCAGCGCCGCGCCGTTGCCGCGCCGCGCCCGCGCCTCGCCCAGGCGCGCCCGCAGGCTCGCAAGATCCTGGTCGGCGCGCTCCACGCCATCGCGGATCGACGCGGCGCGCAGCTCCAGGCTCACCTCGCCCCACGCCTGCGCATAGGCATTGGCAACGCGCGCCGAGAGATGCGGCTCGTTCAGGCTGACCGTCAGGCGCACCACGCTGCCGTCGGCGGCTGCGCTCGGATCGACATGCTCGGCGATGTACTGCGCGATCGCCTCCACCGGCGGATTGCCGGCATCGATGCTGTCGAGGTACAGGCGGCGCAGCGCCGGCTCCTCGACCAACCGTTCGTTCTCCACCACGCGCTGGGCGACACGCTCGCTGCGCAGCAGGTCCAGGCCCGAGGCGCGCGCGCCCGACGCACGCGCATCGCCGGCGGCGCCGTCGAGCGGGCCCGGATCGATGAACAAGGTGGCCGTGGCCGGATACGGCTCCGGACCAAGGAGCGCGTAGGCCACCGCGCCGGCCAGGCAGGCCAGCGCCACGCCCGCCAGTACGACCCAGCGGGACAGGATGATGCGCAGGGCCAGTTTGCTCGTACTCAGCACGGTGGTTTCCCATGGCGGTACGTCGGGCCAGTGGCGCCCGCCGCACCGCAAGAACTCAATGCAGTGCCGCGATGCCCTTGTCGGCCTCGCCGGCGGCGGTTTTCGGGGCAGGCGCCGGCTCGGGCGCCGGCGGCGGCGTGGCGGCGGCGAATTTCGCATAGTCGCCCACGTAGTCGATCTTGGCCGCTTCGCGCAGGCGCTTGAGCTCGCCGGCCGCCAGCTCCTCGCGCTTGCGGTTGCTCAGGAACTGCTCGATGACCGGCGTCGCGCGCTTGTCATCGACGGGCTGCAGTTCGGAGGCGAGCACCTCGATCGCGCTGATGCGGTTCTTGCCCGAGTCGTAGACCAGCACATTGCCCGGCTTGAGCTTGGCGATCTGCGCCAGGTGCGTGAGCGGCAACTGCTCGGCGGTGCGCACGCCGCTGTCGGCCGAGAAGGGGATCTTCTTCTCGTGCAGGAACTCGGCAAGGCGCTTGAGCGAGGTCGCGCCGGCCGCGGCGCCCTGGATCATCGCCTGCTGGTCGGGCGTGGCCTCGATCGTCAGTTCCTGGAGCCGGTAGGCCTTGCGCTCGGCAAACAGCGCCGGATTGTCGGCGTAATACTGGCGCACTTCCTGCTCGCTGGGCTTGGCCTGGGGCGCGATGACGCGCTGCACGTAGGCTTGCGAGAGGATGTTGAGGCGCGCCGCTTCCAGGGCGGCGACGACGGCCGGGTCGCGGTCGAGCTTGCGCTCCACCGCCTGCTGCACCAGCAGCTGCTGGTTCACCAGGCTGCCGATGATGCGGCGCGTGGCCGGATCGAGCTGGTCGGGCGTCAGCGCCGAACCGGCGCGCGCCAGTTGCTCGTTGACCTGCAGGACCGTGATCTCGTCCTTGTTGACCTTGACCGCGACCTGCGTCGGCTTGGCGCTGTCGCCACCGCCGCTGCAGGCGCTGATGGCTCCCATCAGCAGTGCCGCCGCCGGCACCGTCCATCCGCGTCCCCACCCATCCGTAAATGACATCACGCTCGCTCGCTTTGACTGGAACCCGGCACGTTACCGGCCGCGTGTGAAGTTTCCGTGTCACGAATCGTCGGCCGGCAGGTTTCATGCGGTCGGGGCCGCGGTGCGCGGCTGTTTTCCCAGGCAAATGTGAACACTTCGTGACCACCGGATGCGGCCGTATCCAGTAGAGTTCCACCAGGGGCGCTGCTCCCGCATACGGAAATATCGCTCATGCAGTTTCGCGTCCTCGCCCTCCATTCCGACGGATCCGCCCGCCCGATGACGGTGGAGGCGGCCGATGCCGCGTCGGCGCGCCGCGTGCTCGCCCAGGACGGCATGACGGCGCTGGAGTTGGGCCCGGCCCAGGGGCACGGTAGCGGCGCGCTGGCGCGGCGCGTCGCGGCCCCAGTCGGCGGGCGCAAGGCGCGCTTCGATGTCGACCTGTTCTGCCAGGAACTGCTGGCACTGGTCACTGCCGGCGTCACCATCGGCGAAGCGCTCGAGACCCTGGCCAACAAGGCCGGCGCAGGCCATGCGGCGGCACCGGCCGCGGCCGCCGGCGACTCGCTGCTGGCGCAACTGCACGCGCGGGTGCGCGAAGGCCTGCCGCTGTCGGCGGCGCTGGCGCAGTTTCCCGCGGTCTTTCCCAACGTGCTGTGCGAGTCGCTGCGCGCGGCCGAGCGCACCAGCGACTATGGCCCGGCCCTGGAGCGCTTCGTGCGCTACCGGCGCCTCACGCGCGAGGTGCGCGAGAAGCTGCTGGCCGCGTCGATCTATCCGATGATCCTGCTCGGCGTGAGCACGCTGGTGCTGCTGTTCCTCGTCGGCTATGTCGTGCCGCGCTTTGCCGACGTCTATGCCGACATGGGCGACAAGCTGCCGACCGCCTCGCGTGCGCTGCTCTGGGTGGGCAGCCGCATCGGCGCCCAGCCCTGGCTCACGGCCGGCGCCCTGGCGGCGGTGGTGGCCGCGGTGGTGGCCACCATACGCACCGGCCGCTTCCGCGAATTCGTGATGGCAGCGCTGCGGCGCATTCCGCGCCTCAACGAGGTGATCGCGGCGGCCGAGTTCTCGCGCCTGTACCGCACGCTCGCGCTGCTGCTGCACGGCGGCATCCCGATGGTGGCGTCGCTGCAGGTGGCGCGCGGGCTGCTGCCGCTGCACCTGGCGCGCTGCCTGGACGCGAGCCAGAAGTCGATCAGCGAGGGACGCTCGTTTTCGGAGGCGATGCGCGAGCAGGGATTGTCGACGGCAGTGGCCGACCGCTTCTTCCGCGTCGGCGAAGGCAGCGGCAAGCTGGCCGAGATGATCGACCGCGCCGCCGACTTCCACGAGGAGGAAGTCGGTCGCGGGGCCGATTGGCTCGGCAGGGTCATCGGGCCGTTCCTGATGCTGATCATGGGCGTGGTCATCGGCCTGGTGGTGGTGTTGATGTACATGCCCATCTTCTCGCTGGCCGACGCGGTGCAATGATGCGTTCCGAAACCCCCTACTCCGGCAGCCAGCTGCCCGCGGTGCGCGCGCCGGCGCCGGCCGCCGACGTCGGCCGCTATGCGCTGATCGCGGTGCAGGCGCGGCGCGACGGGCAGGATTTCGGCCTGGCCCTGGCCCAGGAATTCGCCACCGATGCCTACCACGCGCTGGCGGCGTGCGCCCAGGCGCTGCGGATGCGCTACCTGGAAAGCGCCGCCTTGCAGTCGCTCACGCCGGACTTCGACGGCATCAGCTTCCCCGAGGCCGAGCGGCGCAACGTGGCCGTGGGCCGCGATGCCGCCGGCCGCCTGTGGTGCGTGCTGGAGGACCCGTTCGACCAGGCGCGCATCGACTGGGTCGAGGGCCGGATCGGCGCACCCTTCACGTTCGCGCTGGCCGTGCTCGACGAGATCCGCGCCTACCTCAAGCGTCAGGAATCGACGATGCGGGCGATGGAGGGCGCGCTGCCCGAGGGCGCGGCCAGCGGCGCCGTGCGCCAGGGCGGCGGCGTCGAAGACCTGTCGATCCGCCGCATCGCCGAGGATGCCAGTCCGGTGGTGCGCATCGTCAACTCGCTGCTCTACGACGCCCTCAAGGCGCAGGCCAGCGACATCCACCTCGAAGGCGACCCCACCGGGATGGCGATCAAGTACCGGATCGACGGCGTGCTCGACGCGGCCGGGCGCATCGACGACATCGCCGCCGGCGAGCAGGCCATCTCGCGCATCAAGGTGCTGGCCGAACTCGACATCGCCGAGAAGCGCGTCCCGCAGGACGGCCGCTTCCAGGTGCGCATCGACGGGCGCGACATCGACCTGCGCATCTCTATCATGCCGGCGGTCCACGGCGAGGATGCCGTCGTGCGGGTGCTCGACAAGCAGCACCTGGCCGACGAGGCGCGCTCGCTGAGCTTCGAGTCGCTGGGCTTCGAGCCCGGCACGGTCAAGACCCTGCGCGAGCTCTCGCGCTTGCCCTACGGGCTGCTGCTGGCCACCGGCCCCACCGGCAGCGGCAAGACGACGACGCTGTACGCCGCGCTCTCCGAGGTCAATACCGGCAAGGACAAGATCGTCACCATCGAGGACCCGGTCGAATACCAGTTGCCCGGCGTCGTGCAGATCCCCGTCAACGAGAAGCGCGGCCTGAGCTTTTCGCGCGGCCTGCGCTCCATCCTGCGCCACGATCCGGACAAGATCATGGTCGGCGAGATCCGCGACGGCGAGACCGCGCAGATCGCCGTGCAGGCGGCCCTTACCGGCCACCTGGTGTTCACCTCGGTGCACGCCAACAGCGTGTTCGACGTGATCGGGCGGATGCTGCACATCGGCGTGGACCCGTTCAACCTCGTCGCGGCGCTCAACGGCATCGTCGCCCAGCGGCTGGTGCGGCTCAATTGCGAGCATTGCCTGGTCGACGACGCCGTCGACCTCGCCGGCCGGCCGCCGGCCGAGCGGCAGATCCTCGCGGGCTTTCGCCTGCTGCGCGGACGCGGCTGCGGACATTGCCGCGGCACCGGCTACCGCGGCCGGCGGGCAATCGCCGAGATCCTGGTGCTCGACGATCCGCTGCGCGAGGCGATCGGCAACCGATCCTCGGTCACCGCCGTGAAGCGCGCGGCGCGCGAACGCGGCATGCGCTCGATACGCCGGGTGGGCCTGGACCTGGTGATCGAGGGGCGCACGACCCTCGAGGAACTCGACCGCGTGACCTTCGCCGAAACCGACCACGTCGGCATCGTCACCGGCGCGGGCGGCTAGGTCGCGGGCGACGATGAGACCCTCGTTGCTTGCGCGCACCGGCCTGCGCGGCCGCCGCCCTGCCCGCCTGCAGATCGGCATGCGCTCGCTCGCCCTGCACGGCAGCGGCCAGGCCATCGCGTCCGTCGACCTGGAAGAACCGGGCCTGGCGCCGGTCTGCGCGGCCGCGGGCGGGCTGCTCGGCCAGCACGCCGAGCTCCCGGTGCAGGTGCGGCTGGCCTGCGGCTGGAGCCGGATCCTGCTGCTGCCGTGGATGGCGGCGCTGGCCCGCGAGGACCATTGGCGCAACTACGCCACGGCGCGCTTCGAGGAGAACTTCGGCGAGGAAGCGGCGGCCTGGGAGATCCGCATCGCCCGCGACCTGCCGGGGCACGCCCGGGTGGCCGTTGCGTGGCCGCGGCCCCTGTACGAGACGCTCGGCGCCCACCGCGGCGTCGTCTCGGCGCGCGTGGGCCTGCTCGAGCACCTGGGCGTGCTGCTGGCCCAGGCGCCGCGGTTCTCCGGCTGCGTCATCGAGCTCGATGACGATGGCGCCGGCTTCCTGCTGCTGGTTGAAGGCAAATTGCAGCGGGTGCGCTGGCGCCGCTACGACGGCGCCCAGGGGCTGGCCAGCGCCGTCCACGCCGAATGGGCCAGCGTGCTGGCCGCCCGCGACGACCCGACCGGGATCGAGCCCGCGCTGGCCGTGACGCCGCCGGCCCTGGTGGCGCGCTCGGAGCGCGGCGCCGCCATCAAGGAACTGGGAGCCCGACTGGGCGTGCGCGAGGGCTATTCCTTGCCGGATTGAACCGCCCGTTCGTGAAAATTCGCTCGGTGTCCGGCATCTTTACCCCCTAGCTCCGGACCCGCCGTCACCAAATGTCGCGGATAATCCGCGCTCTACAGCCGATGCTGATAGTTCTATGTCAACTTTGTCGATGTTATTGAGCAAATCGCTGGACCTGCGGCCGTACGAGGTGGAGCTGCTTGGCCACGGGCGCCGCGTCATCACGCTCTCCTGGGTGTTGCTCGGCGCCGGCGCGCTGGCCGTGGCCGCGGCGGCCGCTGCCTGCCTGCCGGCCTGGCAGCAGCGCCAGGCCCTGGGCGAGCAGGTGGCGGCGCTCGACGAGCGCCTGGTGCGCCTGGGCGGCGGATCCGTGCAGACCGGCCCGAGCCGGCCGGGCGCCGGCAAGGCCGGCCCGGCGCTTGCGCTGGCCGAGGCCGAAACCGTCGACGCCGAGCTGCACCGGCCCTGGCACGAGCTCTTCGAGCAGATCGAAGCGGCCGACAGCGCCGAGGCCACCGCGGTCCATCTGCTGCAGTTCAGCGTCGAATCGCCGTTCACGAACCTGCAGCTCGTCGTCGAGGGACGCGACCTGGGCGAGCTCGTGCGCTTCTCCCAGCGCCTGTCCGGCGGCAATCCGATCAGCAGCATGACGATGACGCACCACGAGGGTCGCGATGCGCTCGGCGCCCATGTCATCACCGCGACGCTGCAAGGCCGCCTGCTGGCCACGGCCGGCGCAGCCACCGGGGGTGGTCAATGAACGGCGCGCTGGCCCTGCGCCAGGCGACATTCGTCGCCGCACGGCTGGGCATTGCCGGCTGGATCGGCGCGCTGGCCATCGTGCTCGCCGCGCTGGCCGGACTGGCCATCGCGCCCGGCATCGAACGGGGCAATGCCGCGCTGGCCGACCAGATCGCCGCGATGAAGCAGCAGCTGGCGCGCTTGCAGGACCCGAAGGCGCCGCGCGCCGGTCGCGATCCGGTGGCCGACCTGCTGGCGAGCCTGCCCGCCGAGACGGCAGTGGCGCAGTTCGTCGCCAGCGTCCAGCAGCGCGCCGACCAGGGCGCGGTCGAGATCGATCGCACCGAATACCGCACGCAGCCGCTGCTGGGCAATGCCGCGCGCCGCTACCACCTGACCTTTCCCGCGCACGCCGACTACGTCCACCTGCGCCAGTGGCTCGAGGGCCTGCTGCACGACTATCCGAACCTCACGCTCGACGAACTGACGCTGCGCCGCGAGGTCGACGGCGGCGAGGAACTCGAAGCCAACATCGCGATGAGTTTTCTCGTGCGGGTGGGCAAGTGAAGCGCCGCTCCCTCATCCTGGGCGCGGCCCTGGCCGGCGCCATCGCCCTGACCGCCTGGACGCTCACGCGCGACGACGATGCCGCGCTCGTGCAGCCGGTCGTGCAGCCGGTCGTGCGCGCCCCGGCAACAGCCGCCGGCGCGCCGGCCAGGGCGGCCGTGGCCGCGAGTCCCGACGCCGGCGCATTGGCACTGGGCCCGACGCAACGGCCCACCGCGCCACAGAAGGTCCACAACGTCTTTGGCGCCTACAACTACCAACCGGCGCCGCGCGCGCAGGCGGTCGTGGTCGCCGAAGTACCGCACGCGCCGCCGCTGCCGTTCGTCTTTTCGGGACGCCTGATCATTCCCGGCAGGCCGACGACCTACCTGCTCACGCAGGGCGAAACCCCGATCGAAGTGCGCCTGGGTTCGGACGTCGGCGGCTTCAAGCTGGTCGACGAAAGCCCCGCGCAGCTCGTCTTCCTGCACGCCGCCACCGGAGACCGGGTCGCGATGTCCATCGCCTCGGCAGCGATCAATTGAAGCGCGCATCGGCCATCGCCGCCCTGTTCGCCGCGGCGCTCGTCGCTTGCGCCGGGCTGAGCTCCTGTTCGGTCTCGCCGCTGACCCAGGGGCAGAATCTCTGGAACGAGGGACGCTACGAGGATTCGGTGCTCGTGCTGCAGGAGGCCTCGGCCAAGGACCCCGGGGATCGGCCGCTGCTGGCGGCCTATCACCGGCGCCGCGACCAGACGCTGTCGCAGCTGGCCGTAGCCGCCGAAGCGGCCATGACCGCGCATCACCTGGACGAGGCACAGGGCCTGTACGAGCGCGCGCTGCACCTGGATCCGGCCTGGGACCGGGCCAAGGAGGGCATCGAGCGCATCGCCCTGGCCAAGCGCCTGGACGGCTACCTCGACGACGCCACGCGCTGGGCAGCCGAGGGGCGCCTGGCCGCGGCCGAGGGCCGGCTGCGCCAGATCCTGGCCGTCAATTCGCAGCACCAGGGCGCCAAGCGGCTGCTGCGCCAGCTGCTCGACCGCCAGCAGGACTCGGCCGAGAACTCTACGGCGCTCAGGAGTGCGCTGGCGACGCCGGTGAGCGTGGAATTCCGCGACACGCCGCTGCGCAACGTCTTCGAGGTGCTGTCGCGCGCCGGCGGACTCAATTTCGTCTTCGACCGCGACGTCAAGACCGACATGAAGATCACGATCTTCATCCGCAACAACGCCATCGAGGACGTGCTGCGCATCCTGCTGGCGACCAACGGCCTCGACCGCAAGGTGCTCAACGACAACACGCTGCTCATCTTCCCCAACACCACCGCCAAGATCCGCGACTACCAGGACCTGGTCATGCGGACCTTCTATCTGGTCAACGCCGATGCCAAGTCGGTCGAGGGCATGCTCAAGACGCTCGGCCACATCAAGGACGTGTTCATCGACGAAAAGCTCAACGTGGTCATCGTGCGCGACACCCCCGATGCGGTGCGCCTGGCCGAACACATGGTCGAGGCCATCGACATCTCCGAGGCCGAGGTGATGCTCGAACTCGAGGTCGTCGAGCTCAGCCACACGCGCGCGCAGAACCTGGGCATACAGCTGCCCGGCGACATCCAGCGCGAATCGAGCTCGCCGCTGGGAACCTCGACGACCAGCGGCTCCACCTCGACCGGCCGCGTCGCCACCAGCAACTTCTCCAGCCTGATCACGACGCTGCCCAATCCGCTGCTCATCGCCAACCTGTACGCCTCCGACACCGACGCGAACCTGCTGGCGAACCCGCGGATACGCGTGCGCAACAAGGAGAAGGCCAAGGTCCTGATCGGCGAGAAGCTGCCGGTGATCACCAGCACCGCGGTGCAAAACGCCGGCGTCGCCTCCTCGGTCTCGTACATCGACGTCGGGCTCAAGCTCGAGGTCGAGCCGCAGGTCTACCTGGACGACGAGGTCGGCATCAAGCTCAACCTGGAGGTCAATTCGAACCTCGGTTCGGTCACGGTCGGCAGCTCGGCAACGGGCCAGACCACCGCCTACCAGGTGGGCACCCGCAGCGCCCAGACCGTGCTGCGCCTGCACGACGGCGAGACCCAGGTGCTGGCCGGGCTGATCAACGACAACGAAAGCGCCAGCTGGAGCAAGGTGCCGGGCCTGAGCGACCTGCCCGGCATCGGGCGGCTCTTCAGCAACGACAACTCGAGCCACGAGAAGACCGAGATCGTGCTGCTGGTCACGCCGCGCATCGTGCGCAACCTGGCCGTGCCCGACCTGGGGCGGGCCGTTCCGGCCGGCACCGAAAGCATCGTCGGCGCCCGGCCGCTGTCGATCGGGCCGACCGGCCGCCAGTCGCTGTCGGTGCGCGGCTCCGACAGCAACCTGCGTGCGCCGCCGGTTGCCGTGCCGGACGCCCCGCCCGCCGAAGCGCCCGCGCCTGCCGTCGCGCCGGTGGCGGCGCCGCCCCCGCCGGCCCCGGCACCCGCGCCGCCACCGGCGCCGGTGCCACTGCCGACGCCGGCCCCGACGCTCAACGGTGCGCCGATGAAGGACGCACCCGGTGCGGGACTCACCCCCCCGGGCTCCGGCAACGCGGCACCGGCCAACTGAGCGATATCGTGCCCGAGGCGCCCGCCACCCCCGATCGTCCGCTACCGGCTGCGTTGCCCGCGCCGCGGCGCCGCGGCGGGTTCACCCTGCTCGAGCTCGTCATCGCCGTGGCGATACTGTCGATACTGGTCGTCATGGCCGTGCCGGTGATGCGCCTGGAGTTCCAGCGCCAGAAGGAAGCCGAGCTGCGCCAGGACCTGCGCACGCTGCGCGAGGCGATCGATGCCTACAAGCGCGCCACCGACGACGGGCGCATCGCCAAGAAGGCCGAGGGCTCCGGCTATCCGCCGCGCCTCGAGGACCTGCTCAACGGCGTGCCCGACATGAAGAGCCTCAAGGGACGCACCGTCTACATCCTGCGGCGCATCCCGCGCGATCCGTTCAATGCCGACAGCACGCTGGCGCCGGCCGATACCTGGGGCAAGCGCGCGTACAGCAGCCCGCCCGATGCGCCGCTCGAAGGCGAGGACGTGTTCGACGTCTATTCGCGCGCCGAAGGCAACGGCATCAACGGCATCGCGTACCACGACTGGTGATGCGGGGTCCCGACGTGCATCGCGGCCGCGGATTCACGCTCATCGAGCTGCTGGTGGTGCTGGCGATCCTCGCGCTGCTGTTGACGATCGCCACCCCGAAATACTTCCAGCACGTCGAACGCGCCCGCGAAGCGACGCTGCGCTCGACCCTCAAGGTGATGCGCGAGGCGATCGACAAGTTCTCCGGCGACCAGGGGCGCTACCCGGTCACGCTCGACGAACTGGTCAGCCGCGAGTACCTCAAGGCGCTGCCGGTCGATCCGATCACCGACAAGCGCGACACCTGGGTCGTGCTCACCGATGCCGAGGTACGCGCCACCGCGCGCGCCGCCACCGATGCCGCAGCCGGCTCCGGCGCCAGCGCCACCGCGCCGGGCACCCCGGTACCGGCCCCGGGCGTGGCCGGGGTGCGCAGCGGTGCGGCGGGCAACGGCCTGGACGGCACCCCCTACCAGGACTGGTGATCGCCCCGGCATTGCGGCACGCCCGGTGGTAACAGAACGGTTATCTGGACCTGTTCCAATGGGTCCCCCCATGATCACGCTTCCTGCATCCCCTGCCCGCCGGCGCCTGCCCCGCGCCGGCATCCGGCCGCGCGCCGCCGCGCGCTGGCTGCGTGCCGCCGTCGCCGGCGCCGCGCTGGCCGCCGGCCTGCAAGGCGGTACCGCCCTCGCCCGCAACAGTCTCGAAGCCGACGTCATGTTCTCGGCGGTGCGCAACGGCAACGTGGCGCTGTTCCGCGACATCGTCAAGGCCGGCGCCAACGTGACGGTCGTCGACGATGCCGGCAACAGCGTGCTCATCTACGCGATGCTCAGCGGCCAGGATGCGATCCTGCGCGAGGTG
>Ga0181525_10000473_pt1 | contig 35058 bp, 27 predicted proteins | sample PEATcosm2014_Bin_48_FD_121100 | JGI IMG/M metagenome (GOLD analysis project Ga0181525, IMG submission 121100) | Peatland microbial communities from MTU Mesocosm Facility, Houghton, MI, USA - PEATcosm2014_Bin06_10_metaG | ecosystem: Environmental > Terrestrial > Soil > Wetlands > Peat | place... | reverse complement strand
GGACGGTGGCGGCGCAAATTGCGGAGGCTTGGACGGTGCATCGGGGCGGGAGCCGCCGGGCGGCGCGGGCGCGGGCGCTGGAGCTGCTTGGCGAGGTGGGGATTCCGGGGGCGGCTGGGCGGATGGACGATTATCCGCATCAGTTTTCGGGGGGGATGCGCCAGCGGGTGATGATTGCGATGGCGCTGGCGTGTGGGCCGAAGCTGTTGATTGCGGATGAGCCGACGACGGGGCTGGACAAGCTGATTGCCGGGCAGATTTTGGCGCTGATTGCGCGGTTGCAGCGGGAGTTGGAGATGGGCGTGCTGTTTGTCACGCATGATCTCTCGGTGGTGGAGGCGCATGCGGATGCGATTCATGTGCTGTATGCCGGGCGGAGTGTGGAGGCGGGGGACGCGCGGGCGTTCTTTGCGGCGCCCCGGCATCCTTATAGCGAGGCGCTGCTGGGCGCGGTGGCGCGGGTGGGGCAGGGGCGGTTGCGCAATATTCCGGGGCAGTTGCCGGAGCCGGAGGACCGGGCGGCGGGGTGCCGGTTTGCGCCGCGCTGTGACGTTCGGCGGGCGGAGTGCGAGGTGGCTTATCCGCCGATGGTGCATTTTGGGACGGATGCGGCTTGTTTGTATCCGTTGCGGGCCTGGGGGGTGCGGGAGGGCGCAGCGCGGGCGGTGCGGAAGCGGGAATTTGCGCCGCTGTTGGAGGTGCGGGATTTGACGGTGCGGTATGGTGGGAAGGTGGCGGTGGCCGGGGCGGGGTTTGCGCTGGGGCGCGGCGAGTGTCTGGGGATTGTGGGCGAGAGTGGGTCCGGCAAGTCGACGCTGGCGCGGGCGGTGTTGCAGATGATCCCGTATGAGGGGCGCGTGCTGCTGGATGGCGTGGAGCTGGGGAAGCTGCGCGGGGCGGCGTTAAGGGCGCAGCGGCGGCGGATTCAGGTGGTGTTTCAGGACCCGGGCGAGTCGATGAATCCGCGGATGCTGGTGGGCGAGGTGGTGGCTGAGCCGATGCGGCTGAATGGCGTGGCGGATGTGGCCGGGCGCGTGGCGGCGCTGTTGCGGCGGGTGGGGCTGAACCCGGAGATTGCCGGGCGGTTGCCGGGGGCGGTCTCGGGCGGGCAGGCGCAGCGGATTGCCATTGCGCGGGCGCTGGCGGCGGAACCGGATGTGATGGTGCTGGATGAGCCGGCTTCGGCGCTGGATGTGTCGACGCAGGCGATGCTGTTGAATTTGTTGAAGGATTTGGCGGCGGCGGAGGGGATTTCGTATGTTTTGATCAGCCATGATTTTGCCGCGGTGAGCTATATGGCGGACAAGATTGCGGTGATGCATGAGGGGCGGGTGGTGGAGATGGGGGAGACGGGGGGGCTGATTGCGGCGCCGGAACATGCGTATACGGCGGCGTTGGTGGCGGCGGCGGCGGGGGGGCGACACTAATTATCGCCCATCGAAGGGTGCTACCCTTCGCGGGGTCCAGGGGCAGCGCCCCTGGTGGGGTTAAGGGGCGAAGCCCCTTACGCTTTCCGCAGTAAAAACAACCCCTGTTCGCCGAATAAATTGGCCAACGCGCGGGAGCGGCGCCACGGGGTTCGGGCGCCTTCTTCGTCGGCGGCGAGCCATTCTTCGACGATGTAGCCGTCTTGTTCGCAGAGGGCGAAGAAGTCGCGGATGGTGCAGGGGTGGATGTTGGGGGTCTCGTACCACATGCGGCCCCAGGTTTGGGTCATGGGCATGCGGCCGGTGAGGAGGAGTTGCAGGCGCAGGGTCCAGTGGCCGAAATTGGGGAAGCTGATGATGGCGTGGGTGCTGATGCGCAGCATTTGGCGCAGGACTTCGCGCGGCTTTTCGACGGCTTGCAGGGTGCGGGAGAGAATCACGTAGTCGAAGGCGTGGTCGGGGTAGGTGATGAGGTCGGTGTCGGCGTCGCCCTGCATCACCGGCAGGCCGTGGGTGACGGCCAGCGTCACGGTTTCCATTTCGATTTCCAGGCCGCGCGCGTCGCATTGCTTGGTGCGGAAGAGGTGGTCGATGAGGGTGCCGTCGGAGCAGCCGATGTCCAGCACGCGCGAGCCGGGGGCGACCATGCCGGCGATGAGGGCGAGGTCGACGCGCATTTTTTTCGGGGGGCTCATTTTAGGCCTGCGTGTTCGGCGCAGCCCGAGAGGAAGCCGCGCAGGGTGCGGTGGAAGTCCGGTTCGTCGAGAAGGAAGGCGTCGTGGCCTTTGTCGGATTTGATTTCAACGAAGGAGACGTTGGCGGCGACGTGGTTCAGCGCGCGGGCGATGGCGCGGGACTGGGCGGTGGGGAAGAGCCAGTCGGAGGAGAAGGAGACCAGGAGGAAACGGGTTTTGGTGCCCTTGAAGGCGTTGGCCAGGAGGCCGCCATGTTCGGCGGCGAGGTCGAAGAGGTCCATGGCGCGGGTGATGGTGAGGTAGGAATTGGCGTCAAACCGGCGGACGAAGCTGGAGCCCTGGTATTGCAGGTAGCTTTCCACCTCGAAACGTTCGCCGAGCGAGGAGAGCCCCTCGGCCTCTTGCAATTTGCGGCCGAATTTGCGGGAGAGCGCTTCCTCCGAGACATAGGTGATATGCGCCGTCATGCGCGCGACGGCCAGGCCGCGCGCCGGGATGACGCCGTGCTCCCAGTATTGGCCGCCATGGAAGTCCGGGTCCGCAGCGATGGCCTGGCGGCCGATTTCATGGAAGGCGATGTTTTGCGCCGAGTGGTAGTAGGCCGCGGCGACGGGGATGGCGGCGAAGACGTGCTGCGGGTAGAGCGCCGCCCAGGCGAGGGTTTGCATGCCGCCCATGGAGCCGCCGATGACGGCGAAGAGTTTTTCGATGCCGAGATGGCCGATGAACAGCTTTTGCGCGCGCACCATGTCGTTAATGGTGACGGGCGGGAAGTCGGTGCCCCAGGGGCGCTCGGGGTGGTCTTCGTGCGGGCTGCGCGGCCCGGTGGTGCCCATGCAGCCGCCCAGCACGTTGGTGCAGATGACGAAGAAGTTTTCCGTGTCCACGGGCTTGCCGGGGCCGACCAGGTTGTCCCACCAGCCGGGCTTGCCGGTTTCGGGGTTGGGTTCGGCGACGTATTGATCGCCGGTGAGGGCGTGGCAGATGAGAATGGCGTTATTGCGCGCGGCGTTCAGCGTGCCGTAAGTGCGGTAGGCGACGGTGAGGCTGGCGAGGTGGCGGCCGCAATCGAGCGTCAGACCTTCCGCGAAGGTGACGCTCTGGTGCTGGGTCTCGGGGTGGGGCGGGCTTTGGTCCATGGCAGAGCGGGATATGCGCTGTGGAATGGGGCGGTGCAATCCCCAGGGCGGCTTGGCGAGGCTGGCGCAATTGGGGTATCAGGGAGGCGATGACCAATTCCTCCCCCCCGGCCGATAAGCTTGCCAAGTTGCGTGCCCAGTTGGACGCGCTTGATGACCAGATTCATGACCTGCTGATGCGCCGCGCCGCCGTGGTGGAAGGCGTGGCGCGCGAGGGCGGGAAAGTGGGCACTAAGATACGCCCGGGGCGCGAGGCGATCATCCTGCGCCGGCTGCTGGAGCGGCATAAAGGGGCGCTGCCGGAGCAGGCGATTGTACGAATCTGGCGGGAAGTGTTCGGCGCGGCGCTGATTATCGAGGGTGGGCAGATTGTTGCGGTGTGCGACGGCGAGGGCGGGCACGACCGCATGGCCTTGGCGCGCGAACATTTCGGCCCCTACACGCCGGTGCGCCGGCACGCCAATCCGGCGCAGACGCTGGCCGATCTGGCGCGGGACTCGGCGCAGCTGGCCGTGCTGCCGGCGCCGGGCGAGGATGAGGATGGCAATGGCGGCTGGTGGCCGATGCTGACGGCGGCGGGCGCGCACCGGCTGTTTGTGATCGCCAAGCTGCCGTTCTGGCCCAAGCGGATGGAAGGTGCGCCGGCGGGCGAGGCCTATGTGGTGGCGGCGGTGCGGCCGGACCCGAGCGGGGAGGATCGTAGTTTGATCTCGCTGGAGCTGGGGGCGGATACCTCGCGCGCCAGGGTGACGGCGCTGCTGAAGGATGCCGGGTTTGTCCCGGGGGCGATGTGGCTGCGCCGGGTGCCGGGCGATGCCCGCCTGCGCGCGCTGGCGGAGGTGGACGGTCTGGTGGCGGATGATGACGCACGTCTGGCGGCGGTTGCCGGGCTGGATGGGCCGCCAGTGGTGATCGGCGGGTATGCCGTGCCGCTGGGCGACGAGCTATGAGCGCACCAAAGCCCAGGCCGGAGGTGTTCTCGGTGTCGCCGTATGTGGGCGGCGAATCGGTGCTGCCGGGGGTGGCGCGGGTGATTAAGCTGTCTTCCAATGAGGGGGCGTTTGGGCCGCCGCCGGGGGCGCTGGCGGCGCTGGCGCAGGTGGGGCCGAAGATGCATCGCTATCCGGATGGCGGGATGGCTGCGCTCCGCGCGGCCATTGGCGAGAAGTTTGGGCTCGATCCGGCGCGGATTGTTTGCGGGAATGGCTCGGATGATTTGCTGGCGCTGCTGATCCAGGCCTATGGCGGGCCGGGGACGGAATTGATTATGAGCGCGCATGGCTTCTCGATTTATGAGATTGCCGGCAAGCTGGCGGGCTGCACCGTGCGCAAGGCGGCGGAGCAGGCGCTGACCACGGATGTGGACGCGGTGCTGGCGCTGGTGAACCCGGCGACGAAGATGGTGTTTTTGGCGAATCCGAATAATCCGACCGGGACGCTGCTGGCGCAGAGCGAGATGGTGCGGTTGCGCGCAAGGCTGCCGGAGGATGTGCTGCTGGTGATTGATGCAGCCTATGCCGAGTATGTTGACGATGCGGACTATGATCCGGGCGTGGCGCTGGTGGATGCCGGTGAGAATACGGTGATGACGCGGACGTTCTCGAAAATTTTCGGGTTGGGCGGGGCGCGGCTGGGCTGGGCTTATGCGCCCGCGCCGATTGTGGATGTGCTGAACCGGGTGCGGATGCCGTTTAATGTGAGTTCCGCCGTGGCGGCGGCGGGCATGGCGGCGCTGGCGGAGCCGGACTGGCTGGAGAAAGGCCGGGCGCATAATACGCAGGCGCGGCGGCGGTTGACGGAGCGGTTGGCGCAGGCGGGGCTGAAGGTGCATCCGGCGGCGGCGAATTTTGTGCTGGTGGATTTTGGTTCTGCCGAGCGCGCGGTGGCGGCGGATATGTTTTTGCGGGCGCGCGGGATGATTGTGCGCAACGTGAAGTCCTATGGCCTGCCTGAATGTTTGCGGATTACCATTGGCACGGATGAGGAATGTAATCTGGTGGCTGAGGGGCTGAGCGCGTTTTGCCATGAGTGATGCGATTTTTAAGCGGTTGGTGATTATCGGCATCGGGCTGATCGGCAGCTCGATTGCGCGCGGGGCCAAGGAGTATGGCGGTATCGCGGGCGAGTTGGTGATTTGCGATGCCAACCCAGTGGCGCTGGCGCGCGCGCGGGAGCTGGGGCTTGGGGATGTGTATGAGGCCGATGCCGCCAAGGCGGTGGTGGGCGCGGATGGGGTGATCCTCTGCGCGCCGGTGGGGGCTTATGCCGCGCTGGCCAAGGCGATTGCGCCGTTTCTGGCGAAGGGCGTGGTGCTCTCGGATGTGGGCTCCACTAAGCAGTCCGTGTTGCGCGATGTGGTGCCGTTTTTGCCGGAGGGCGTGGCGTTTGTCCCGGCGCATCCGCTGGCGGGCACGGAGTTTTCCGGGCCGGATGCCGGGATGGCGGATTTGTTCGAGGGGCGCTGGTGTTTGTTGACGCCGCCTGCTGGCACAGATGCGGAAGCGGTGCGGCGGGTGGAGGCGATGTGGCAGATTCTCGGGGCGCAGACCGCGAAGATGGACGCGGCGCATCATGACCGGGTGATAGCGATTGTCAGCCATTTGCCGCATCTCATCGCGTTTACCATTTGCGGCACGGCGGATGATCTGGCCGATGAGACGCGCCAGGAAGTGTTGCAGTTTGCGGCTTCGGGGTTCCGGGATTTTACGCGGATCGCGGCCTCGGACCCGGTGATGTGGCGGGATATTTTTCTGAATAATAAGGATGCGTTGTTGGAGATGTTTGCGCGGTTCTCCGAGGATGCGCAGGCGATGGCGCGCGCGGTGCGCAAGGGCGATACCGGGTATATCGAGGATAAGATTAATCGCAGCCGGAAAATCCGGAAGAGTCTGATTGATTTGAAGCAGGCATAGGTTTTTAAAACATGCAGAGCACGGCGGTGATTATTGCGGCGGGGTTGGGCACGCGGATGAAATCGGCGTTGCCGAAAGCCGCGCATAAGATTGGCGGCGTGCCGATGCTGCGGCATCTGGTGAACGCGGCGGAAGCGGTGTTTGACCGGGTGGTGGTGGTGGTGGGGCCGGATATGCCCGCACTGGAAGCACTGGCCGCGCCGCATGAGGTGGTGGTGCAGCGCGAACGTTTGGGCACGGCCCATGCGGCGCGGCAGGCGGAGCGGACATTTGGTGAGGGCGCGGTGGCGGTGTTTTATGCCGATAATCCGCTGGTCTCGCAGGAAACGATGCGGGCGCTGCTGCATCGGTTGAAGGAAGGCGATGCCGGGCTGGTGCTGCTGGGGATGACGCCGCCGGAAGCTGGCAAGTATGGACGGCTGGTGATGGAAGACGGGTATGTCGCGCGGATTGTGGAATATGCCGACGCCACCCCGGAGGAGCGCGAAATTACGCTGTGCAATGCTGGAGGTTTGGTGGCGCAGGGCGAGGATATGCGCAACTGGCTGGAAGCCGTGCGGGCGGATAATGCCAAGGGGGAGTTTTATCTCACCGATATCGTTGGGATTGCGCAAGGCCAGGGCGTGAAGGTTGCGGTGCTGGAGGCGCCTTATGCGGAATGCATGGGGGTGAACTCGCGCGCGGAACTGGCGGTGGCGGAAGGCGCGTTGCAGGCGCGGTTGCGGTTGTTGGCGATGGATTCTGGGGTTTCCATGATGGCGCCGGAGACGGTGTTTCTCTCCGCTGATACGGTGCTGGAGGCGGATGTGTCCGTGGGGCCGTATGTGGTGTTCGGGCCGGGCGTGCGCGTGGCGGCGGGGGCGGAGATTAAGGCGTTTTCGCATCTGGAGGGCTGCGTGGTGCGCGAGGGCGCGATGGTCGGGCCGTATGCGCGGCTGCGGCCGGGAGCGGATATTGGTGCTGGCGCGCATGTGGGGAATTTTGTGGAAGTGAAGGCGGCTTCGCTCGGCGCTGGGGCGAAGGCGAATCATTTGAGTTATATTGGGGATGCGGAGATTGGTGCTGGCACGAATGTCGGCGCTGGGACGATTACCTGTAACTATGATGGCAAGAAGAAGCATCGCACCAAAATAGGCGCTGGGGTGTTTATTGGGTCTAATTCTTCGCTGGTGGCGCCGATTAGTATTGGGGATGGGGCGCTGGTGGCGGCGGGCTCGACGCTGACTGAGGATGTGGCGGCGGGGGCGCGGGCGTTTGGGCGGGCGCGGCAGGTGAATAAGGCGAAGGGGTAGGGAAGCGGTTCTTTTTTGAAAAAAAGAACCAAAAAACTTCTGTTAATCGTGGGTGGTGGCGCGGCCAAAGCCCACTATTAATAAGAGTTTTTTGCGCGCTTTTTTGCAAAAAAGCGCTGCTTTCTTCAGCCTTTCCAGACTTCCGCAGTGATATCCAAGCCGCGCAGGCGCAGCTCGGGGTCGAAGATGTCGCTCACCAAAATCATTTCGTCAGCGTCTGTGGCTTCGAGCAGGGCGGTTAGGCCGGCGCGGATGCGCGTGGGGCTGCCGATGATGGCGGCGCCTAGGAAATCTTGAATGGCGGCTTGTTCCTGCGGCGGTAGGCTGGGGAGGAAGTTTTCCACGGGCGGCTGTAGGCGGCGGCGGTTGCCGGTGATGATGCCGTGGACGCGCTGGTAGGTGCTGCTGGCGAGGTATTCGGCCTCATCGTCCGTGGGGGCGGCGAGGACGGGGACGCCGATGCTCACGTAAGGTTTGGACAGGACGGCGGAGGGGCGGAATTCTTGGCGGTAGAGGGTGATGGCGGCCATGAGCTGGCGCGGGGCGAAGTGCGAGGCGAAGGCGTAAGGCAGGCCGCGCTGGGCGGCGAGGCGGGCGGAGAAGAGGCTGGAGCCCAGCAGCCAGATGGGGACGTTTGTGCCCGCACCCGGCGTGGCGATGAGGTGTTGGCCGGGCTGGGGGGTGGCGAGGAGGGCTTGGATTTCGGCGACGTCACGCGGGAAGTCGGCTTCGGTTTCCATTCGGTCGCGGCGCAGGGCCATGAGGGTTTGGCGGTCCGTGCCGGGGGCGCGGCCTAGGCCGAGGTCGATGCGGTTTGGGTAGAGTTCGGCCAGGGTGCCGAAGGCTTCTGCCACGACCAGCGGGGTGTGGTTGGGCAGCATGATGCCGCCGGACCCGACGCGGATTTTGGTGGTGCCGCCGGCGATGTAACCGACCAGGACGGCGGTGGCGGAGCTGGCGATGCCGGGCATGTTATGGTGTTCGGCGACCCAGTAGCGGGTGAAGCCGAGGGATTCGACGTGTTGCGCGGTGCGCAGGGCGACGTGCAGGGAGTCGGCGACGGTGCGGCCTTCACGTATGGCGACGAGGTCCAGCATGGAGAAGGCGACGGAGGAGAGGGGTTTGGTCATTTAGGTTCCCGGGGGTGGCGTTTGGGGGAACATAGGGGGCCGGGTGGGGGATGGCCAGGGAGGTGGAGGAAAATGTCGAAATTATTGGGGGGAGGTGCTGGGCTAAATTAAGCGGGGGCCAGGGGCAGAGCCCCTGGCCTTGCTTGGCGAATTAGCCGGTGATGTCGATGCCGGCGAAGAAGAAGCTGATTTCCTGGGCGGCGGCTTCCGGGGAGTCCGAGCCGTGGACGGAGTTGGCTTCGATGGATTCGGCGTATTCAGCGCGGATGGTGCCGGCGTCGGCCTTTTTCGGGTCCGTGGCGCCCATGACGTCGCGGTTCTGCTGGATGGCGTTTTCACCCTGGAGAACCTGGGCGACGACGGGGCCGGAGATCATGAAGCTCACCAGGTCGCCGAAGAAGGGGCGGTGGGAGTGGACGGCGTAGAAGGATTCGGCCTGGGCCTGGGTGAGCTGCAGGCGGCGGCTGGCCACGATGGTCAGGCCGGCTTCTTCGAACTTGTCGTTGATCTTGCCGGTGAGGTTGCGGCGGGTGGCGTCGGGCTTGAGGATCGAGAGGGTGCGTTCAATGGCCATGATTTTATACCTTTGTGTGACTGTGGCCGGGCAATAGCGGGGTTGCGCGGGGTGGGCAAGGCTTGGGCGGCACTGTAGAGGAGGGCGCATGAGTGTTTTGATGATTGAGAATGTTTCCTTCAGCATTGGTGGGCGCGCGCTGCTTGAGCGGGCGAACCTGATGGTGGATCCAGGGCGGCGCATTGGCTTGATTGGCCGCAATGGGGCGGGGAAATCCACGCTGTTGAAGCTGATTGCGGGCGAGCTGCATGTGGATGGCGGGTCGATCCGCCTGGGCCAGCGGCTGCGGCTGGGGTATGTGGCGCAGGAAGCGCCGGGGGGCGATGCCACGCCGCTGGACGTGGTGTTGAAAGCGGATGTGGAGCGCTCGGCGCTGCTGGCCGAGGCTGAGGATGAGGCCACGCCGCATGATCGGCTGGGGGAGCTGCATGATCGTTTGGTGACGATTGGGGCGGAGTCCGCGCCGGCGCGGGCGGCGGCGATTTTGTCCGGGCTGGGGTTCTCGACCGAGTGGCAGAGCCGGGCGATGAGCAGCTTTTCGGGCGGGTGGCGGATGCGCGTGGCGCTGGCGGCGGTGCTGTTTTCGGCGCCGGATATGCTGCTGCTCGATGAGCCGACGAACCATTTGGACCTGGAGGCCACGCTGTGGCTGGAGCAGTATTTGCAGAAGTTTCCGGGGTCGCTGCTGCTGGTGAGCCATGATCGGCAGCTGCTGGACCGGGCGGTGGATGCGATTGCGCATCTGGATGGCGGCAAGCTGACGCTGACGCCGGGTGGGTTTGCCGAGTTTATCCGGATTAAGACCGAGAAGGCGCTCCAGCAGGGGCGCGCGGCGGAGCGGATTGCCGAGCAGCGCGAGCATATGCAGAAATTCGTGGACCGGTTCCGCGCCTCCGCCGCCAAGGCGAAGCAGGCACAGAGCCGGATTAAGGCGCTGGAACGGATGCCGCAGATTGAGTCCGTGGTGGAGGACAAGGCGACGCACTTCTCCTTCCCCTCGCCGGAGGAGTTGGCGCCGCCGATGCTGAGCCTCGATGGCGTGGATATTGGGTATGATGGCAAGGCGATCCTGACCGGGGTTTCGCTGCGGATTGATAAGGAAGACCGGATTGCGCTGCTGGGCACCAACGGGAACGGGAAGTCGACGCTGGCGAAGCTGCTGGCGGGGCGGCTGGAGCCGCTGAAGGGGCGCCAGTTCCGTAGCCGGCAGTTGCGCGTGGGGTATTTTGCGCAGCACCAGGAGGAAGATCTGGTGGTGGGCGAGACGCCGTATGAGCATCTGGCGCGGGTGCTGCCGAAAGCCACGCCGCCGCAGGTGCGCGCGCAGGCGGCGCGGTTTGGGCTGGATGCGGACCGGGTGAATACCAAGGTTGGGGCCATGTCCGGTGGCGAGCGGGCGCGGCTGCTGCTGGCGCTGGCGACGCGGGATGCGCCGCATTTGCTGATCCTCGATGAGCCGACGAACCATTTGGATATCGACGCGCGCGATGCGCTGGTGAAGGCGCTGGCGGATTTTGAGGGCGCGGTGCTGCTGATCTCGCATGATCCGTATCTGGTGGATTTGGTGGCGGACCGGCTGCTGCTGGTGGCCAAAGGCAAAGTGACGCAGTTGGAGGGGGATTTGGCCTCCTATGCGGCCAGCGTGACCGAGGGCAGCACGAGCAGCGGCGGTGGGTCGCGCGATAATTCGCGCAAGAATAATAAGGCGGAGAAGGCGGAAGCGCGCAGCCGCTTGGCGCCGCTGCGCCAGGCCGTGAAGGATGCCGAGCTGCGCATGGCCAAGCTGAATGCCGAGCAGGGCTTGCTGGAGAAGAAGCTGACCGATCCGGGGATTTACTCGGCGGGGAAGGCGAAGGATCTGGCGTATATCAATCAGCGGGTGGCGGCGATTAAGCGCGAGCTGGCGAAGGCTGAGCATGATTGGCTGGAGGCGTCGGCGGTGCTGGAAGAGGCGGGGTAAGGGGGAAGGAAGCGCTTCTTTTTTGAAAAAAAGAAGCAAAAAACTTCTATTAATCGTGGGCGTTGGCGTGTTCACTGCCTCGCAGCAAAGTTTCAAAAAAGAACCGCTTCCTTCTTAAAAAACCAGCTTAGCCGCGATGCCCCACATGGTGAGGCCGATGAAGGCCTCTAGGATGCGCCAGGAGGTGGGCTTGGCGAAAAGCGGGCGCAGGAGGCCGGCGCCGTAGCCCAGGGCGAAGAAAAACAGGAATGAAGCGGTGCTGGCGCCTAGGGCGAAGGGGAGTTCTTGGCCTTTGAAAGGGGTGGAGAGCGAGCCGAGGAGGAGCACTGTGTCGAGATAGACGTGCGGGTTTAGCCAGGTGAAGGCCAGGGTGGTGAGGAGGATTTTGGCTGCGGAGGCTGGGGCGGAGTCTGCGGGGGATAAGGCTGAGTTCGAGCGCCAGGCGGACCAGAAGCTTTTGGCGCCGTAAAGGGCGAGGAAGGCGCAGCCGGCGTCGCGCATGGCGGGCACGACCCAGGGATGGCTTGCGGTGAGGATGCCGAAGCCGGTGACGCCCAGGGCGATGAGGGTGGCGTCCGACAGGGCGCAGGTCAGGCAGATGAGGAAGATGTGTTCGCGGCGCAGACCTTGGCGCAGCACGAAGGCGTTTTGCGCGCCGATGGCCAGGATCAGTGTGAGGCTGAGGGTGAAGCCGGTGGTGAGGGCGGGAAGCATGGGGGAACTGCCGGGGACCGCGCCGTTTGGGCGGCGCGGTCCGGGGCAGGGGTTAGTCGCGCGTGATGATCGAGCGGTGACGCAGGACGTCGAGCAGTTGCTGGGATTCCAGCGCCACCCGGTGTTCGATGATCATGTTGGCGATCTGGTCGTCCGACGGCAGGCCGGCGGCCTGGGTTTGCCGGCTGCACAGCATGACGATGGAGACGCCGTCCTGCTCGACCAGCGGGCGGCTGAGCTGGCCGGGGGCGAGGCTGCCCAGGATCTGCTGGAAGGCCGGGGGGCTGACGGTGGCGAGGTTGATCGGGCCCGGGTTGGAGGGGCGGACATTGCCCAGGGCGGCATTCTCGGCGGTCATGTCGGCGCAGCTATGGGCGGACTGGCTGGTTTGGATCAGCTTGTTGATGATCGCGGCCTGGTCCGGCCCGACGGTGCCGTTGGTGATCGGGGCCGGGAAGGGCGCGAAGGCCTGGGCGATGGTCAGCATGGTCTGTGTCTCGGTGCCGACCTGGTGGGTCGCCTGCAGCTGCACGATGTCATAGCCGCCGGGGACGCGGATGGGGTTGCTGATGGCGCCGGCCGGCATGACGGCGACAATGGCGGAGACCGCCGAGTCGAGCTGGCTCAGTTCAACGAAGCCGAGGTCGCCGCCTTGCAGGGCGGTGGGGGCCTGGCTGAACTGCGCGGCGATGACCGGGAAGGGCGCACCGGTGCGCAGCTGGCCGATGACGGTGTTGGCGAAGCTCTGCGCCGAGGCGTCGTCCGCCGGGTCCGTGACGGGGATGAAGATTTCCGAGATATGGTACTGGGTGCTGCCGATCTCGGCCTTGAGCGCGGCTTTTTCGGCATTCATGTCGCCCGGAGTGGGTTGCAGCCCGGCGCCGAGCACCTGGTGCAGGACGGCTTGCCAGCCAAGCTCGGTGCGCAGCTGGGCGATGAGCGTGTCGAACGGAATGCCGATGGCGGCGAGATGCGCGCGCAGGGCGCCGGGCGCCAGGTTGTTGCCTTGTTCGATATGGGCGATGGCGGCGACGATGTCGCTCTCCGCCACGGTGACGTTGCGGTGGTTGATCTCCTGCAATTGCAGGGTTTGGTCGATGAGCTGCTGCGTGATCTGCGGGCTCAGCCGGGCGAGGACCTGCGGCGTGGGGGTGATGCCGGTGGAGACGGCGATCAGGCGCGCGCGGGCGTCGACGTCCTGGTTGGTGATGACCTCACCATTGACCACGGCGACGATGCTGGTGCTGCCGGGGGCCGGAGGGGTCTGTGCCCAGGCTGGAGCAAGCTCGAACGAAGCCAAGACGAGGGCGGCACAAATGATCTGCTTCATAGGGCGTTGAATCCAACATTTCCGAGTGTTTTAAAGGTAAACTGAAGGAGCACGGTGGTGCTGCCTTTATCCAGGTCGAACGAGGTGAGGCGCTGATAGTACATCAGGTTAGCGCCGAAACAATCATTCTGCCAGCCGGCGGTGAAATTGTACTGGTCGAACTGGCCGGATTGCAGGTTGCGCTCGACGCCGCCGCTGAACGACCAGGGGCCGAAATTGGTGTCGGCGTTGAGGGTGATTTCGTGCCGGGGGATGAAGTAGCCGGGCGGCGGGTTTTGGTTGACCGAGGGCGTGCTTGGGGTGTCGTACAGCACGTAGGGGTCGGTGTTGGAGTAGAGATAGCCGGCCGAGAAGGTCAGCAGGTGCGTGCCGGCATTGACGGTGGCGTCAACCATGCGGGCACCCAGATCGTCGTGGCTGAGGCGGGTGCGGTAGACGAAGCTTAAATACGGCGCCGGGGCGATGGTGATGCGGCTGACGATGTCCGAGACGTTATCGGTGAGGCCGGAAGCGGGCAGGTAGTCGTTGTCCTTATGGAAGCGGTAGGATTGGCCGATCATGGCGTCGATGAGGGTGCCCTGCGGCAGGTACCAGGCGGCGTGCAGGGCGTAATCGACGCGCGAGCCGCCTTCCAGCCGGTCGATGCCGGGGTAGCGGTTGAAGTCGAACAGGTTGGCGTCGGAGAATTCGAGGTCGAGGCTGTCCTCGTTGGGGATGCGCGTGTTCTGCGCCGTGCCGATATTGGGGGCGGCGACGAGCTGGACTTCGGGTTCGATGAGCTGAGTGCCCAGCGAGCCGGCGTTGCGGACCAGGGGCCAGTGCAGATAGACCGCGCCGTAGGGTTCGGCGCGCGCCGTTTCCGCCGTGTCGGTGGCGCTGAAATTGGGTTGGCTTTCCAGGTGGCTGGCGTCGTAGGCGGCGGTGATGAGCTCGAACCGCGCGGTGCCGGCGATGCCGTAGGGCAGCATGAAGGGCACGGAATAGCCCGGGATGGCGGAGATGCGCTGGGTGTCTGTGCCGATATTGCGCAGCACGCTGAAGAAGTCGGCGTTCAGGCTGAACTGGCCGCCAAGGGCGTCCTGGTCTGACAGGAAGGCGTATTGGCCGTGCGGGGCGACGATGGGCAATTCGGTCTGGTTGACGCTGACGACCAGGCCTTGGAAGGTTTCAGCGTCCAGCCTGGCGTAGGCGCCGGAGGAGAAGCCTTCCAGGAAGGCGCTGCTGGTGAGGTAAGGGGCCAGCGGCAGGATGTTGAAGTCGTTCAGATATTGCGGGTCTGAGGCGTGGTCGTAATTAAAGCCGGCACGCCAATCCTGGTTCAGGTTGAACTTGCCGCTGGCGAAGATGGATTCGCCGAACTCCCCGTGGTCCTGGCCGCCGGTGGCGTCGATGTTCAGCTCGCCGTCATTGAAGTCCTGACGGAAGTTGACGCGCAGGGCCGGGCCTTGCTTCGAGGCGATGATCGGGATCAGCGTGACGTCCGACGAGGGGCCGAGGACGATGTAATACGGGATTTCAGCGAAGGGGCCGAGCTTGGAGGTGGTGCCGAGGCTGGGGATGAGCAGGCCGGTCTGGCGTTTCACCGAAGGATCGGGCTCGGTCATGAAGGGCGTGTAGAAGACCGGGATGCCTTCGAATTCCATCGTGGCGTCGCGGAATTCGATCATTTTATGTTCGAGGTCGCGGGTCGCCGAGCGGGCTTTGATCTGCCAGGTGGGCGGCGCGTAGGGGTTGGTTTTGCACAGGTTGCAGGCGGAATAGACGACCTTGGCCAGCTCGTCGATTTTGCCGTTATAGCGCTCGCCGCCATTGGCGATGAGGCGGGCGTTCTGCGCCAGGCGGGCGGAGATGCCCTGCATGACGGCGTCCTTCATGCCTTTGCTTAAGGTGGCCTGGTTGGCGTAGATCGTGTCGCCCGAAGCCTGGGTGAGGACGACATGGCCGGTCGCGGTGGCGACGTTGGTGGTGCGGTTGAGCACGACTTTGTCGGCGTACAGGGTTTCGCCGCCTTGCACGGCGCGGACATGGCCGGAGGCGGTGATGATGTTGCCGGTTTTGTCATACCCCACCTGGTCGGCGGTGAAGTTGACCGGCGCGTTGGAGGTGGGGGCGCCGGGCGGGGCGCCGAGCAGGGGGACGGATTGGGCGTAAACGGCCCCGGCGAGGCTGGTGCTCGCGGTTAAGGCCAGAAGGAGTTTGCCGGTTCGGTTCATGACTCAGCCATCTTCCAGATGCAGCAACAACGCAAGCGCCAAAAATAATCCCGCGACAGAGGGCGCCCAGGCCGCGAGAATCACCGGGATGGCGCCGGAGGTGCCGAACTGGTTGGCGACCTCGGAGACCATGAAAAGGGCGAAACCGCAGCCGACTCCGCTGACCATCATGCGCGTGGCGCCGCCGCGCCGTGAGGGGCGCATGGAAAAGCCGGCGGCGACGAGCGCCATGGTGGCACACAGCAAGGGCAGGGCGGCGAGGGCCTGGAAGGCCAGCTCATGCGCCGTGGTGGAAAAGCCGGAGCGCTGGAGGAGCGCGATGAAGCCGGGAAGCGCCCAGAAAGAGAGGGAGTTGGGCGAGGCGAAGCTCTCCTCCACGCGTAGCGTCGTGAGGTCGGTGGGGAAGAGCAGTTCGGCCTGACGCTGGGGGACGGCGCCGGGTTGCAGGGTGCTGACCTGGGTGAGATCCCAGGCGCCGGGGATGAGGGTGGCCTGGGCGGCTTCAATGCGCTGCAACAGCATGGTTTGCGGGTCGAGGCGCAGAATCATCAGCTGGCCGGTGTGCAGGAGGTTTTTGTGGAGGTGGACGCCGTCGGCATGCAGGACGGCGACGCCGGCGGGGGTTAGGCCGGAATCCGCCTGGCGGACCCAAAGCTCGCCGCCATGCAGGGATAGCGGGCCGCCGCCAGGGGCGAGGTAGGCGTTATAAAGGGTGTCGGCCCGGCTGAACATGACGGCGGAGAGCGGGCTTAAGGCGCCGGTGCCGAAGACGCCGAACAGCGTGGCGAGGAGGACGGGGGTGGCCAGGAACTGCCAGGCGGAGACGCCGGCGGCGCGCACCACCACCAGCTCCGATGAGCGGGCCAGCCGCCAAAAGGCGAAAATGCCGCCGAGTAGGATGGCGAAAGGCAGGATTTGCAGCAGGGTCCAGGGCAGGCGGAAGAGTTCGATCTGGCCGATGATGCCGAAATTGGCGCGCGGGGAGCTGGAGGCTTCACGCAGCAGCTCCAAAAAGTCGAACAGCGAGACCAGGGCGGCCAGCGCGGCCAGCATGATGGCGACGGCGACGGCGAAAATCCGGCCGAAATAAAGCGAGAGCGTGAAGGGGATGTTCATGAAAGCGGGCCCGGCCGGTAGAAAAGCAGGAATGCGGCGATGAGGCCGGGGGCGATCATCGTGGCCCAGATGAGGGGGATGAGCGAGAGGTGGCGCACGGCGGAATTGTTCACGCCGAGGCTGAGGGCCACCAGCAGGGTGACGGTGATGACCGCGGCGACCGGGCGCAGCAGGCCGCCATGCCGGCGGAACATGCCGCGCAGCGTGGCGAACAAGGCGATGAGGGTGAAGCTGACGGCGGCGATCGGCGAGGTGAGGCGGCGGTGGGCTTCGATCAGCCATTTCGCCCGCTCAGTGCGCGAAAGGGGGATGGTGGGGTGGAATAAATCGGACAGCGAGGCTTCCGGCGAGCTGACGAGATCCGGCGTGCCGGATTTGGCGGCTTCGGCCAGGGAAAGCGTGTTGCTCTGGAAGGTGAGGACGTCGAGCTGGCCGGTTTTGGCGTCGAGCTGTTCGCGCGAGCCGTCCTGAAGCATGACGACGGGGCCTTGCGCGTCCACCATGAGCTGGCCGGAGCGGGCCAGGATGGTGGCGGGGGCGGTGGGGTCGCGGCTGTCCTGAATCAGGATGCCGGTGAGGGAGTCGTCCGGGCCGCGCGACTGTACATAGACGGTGATGCTGCTGGAGATGGGGGTGAAGACGCCGGGCTCCAGGAGGAAGGCGGCGATCTGGTTGCGGATCTCGAACTCGTAGTCGCGGAAGGTGCCGAGCGAGGCGGGGACGGCGACGATGTTCAGAAAATAGCAGAAAATCATGGCGCCGAGGCTGAGCATGAAGGCCGGGCGGGCCAGGGCGATGTCCGACATGCCGGCGGCGCGCATGACCGTGATCTCACGGTCGCCGGCCAGGCGCGTGTAGATGAACAGCACCACGATGAAGCAGGTGATGGGCAGGATGGTGGCGACGAAGCTGGGCACCAGAAGCAAGGTCAGCTCGATGAAAACCACCGGCGACAGGCCGTGATTGACGATGATCTGGATGAAACGCAGCGACTGCGTGAGCCAGATAAGCGCCACCAGCCCGACCGTGACGAGCACCAGGGCGAGGAACAGTTGACCGAAAATATAGCGGTCGATGCGGTTAGGAGAGAGAGGGCGGATCATGCCCCCTGGTTCTGGCCGGGAGCTGGGTGGAAGGCAAGAGCGCCGGGACAAAACCGTTTAAATAGAGGGGGCAATGAGACGCAAAAAGGCACTTGGACGCGGTGGTGAGGATGCGATGGGGGGGCAGATTAAAGGATACGGAAACTAATCGGGGCCATAATCGGGTTTAGTTAATTTTCAGTGATCAACAAGATCTGGAACAGCGCAACGTATCGGGTGGGGAGTGACGGTCTGTGGTGACATTTTGGCGAGGGAATAAGAAGGCTGGGCTTTTGCCGCATCAGGATGCGGCGGTGCTCCTGCGGATTGTCCAGCATATCGTGGTGCCGATGTTCGTGCTCGACCGCGAGGGGCGGGTGGTGATCTGGAATGAGGCCTGCGAGAAATTGACCGGGCTGGCGGCGGCCGAGGTGATGGGGACGAAGGAGCATTGGCGGGGGTTTTATCTGGCGCCCCGGCCCTGCCTCGCGGATCTGGTGCTGACCGGCAATACCGGGAAGGCGGGGGAGTTTTATGACAATCACCGCGACAAGGCGGCCAGCGATGGGCGGATGCTGGCGCAGAACTGGTGCGATCTGCCGCTGGGGCGGCGGTGCTTCCTGACCATTGATGCCGGGCCGATCCGCGATGCGGCGGGGGACACGTTGTTTGTGGTGGAGACGCTGCAAGACATGACCGCGGTGAAGCAGACGGAGATGGCGGTGGCGGCGGAGCGCGCAGCTTATGCCGAGCAGCAGGCGTTTGTCGTCAGCTCGGTGGCGACGGGGTTGGAACGGCTTTCCAGCGGGGATTTGCTGTTCCGGCTGAGTGCGCCGTTTGCGGCGGAATATGAAAAACTGCGCGGTGACTTTAATGGCACGCTCGACCGGTTGCAGGAGACGATGAAGTCGATTGCCGCCAATACGCAGGGGGTGAGCGCGGGGACGGAGGAAATTACCGAGGCGTCGGACGATCTCTCGCGCAGGACGGAGCAGCAGGCAGCGAGCCTGGAGCAGACGGCGGCGGCGCTGGACCAGATTACCGTGACCGTGCGCAAGACCGCCGAGGGCGCTGCCGAGGCGCGTAATGTGGCGACGGCGGCCAAGGCGAATGCGGAACATTCCGGCGACGTGGTGCGCGAGACCGTGGTGGCGATGAATGGGATTGAGGGGTCGTCCAAGCAGATCAGCAATATTATTGGGATTATTAATGAGATTGCGTTCCAGACGAACTTGCTGGCGCTGAATGCCGGGGTGGAAGCCGCGCGTGCGGGGGATGCCGGGCGGGGGTTTGCCGTGGTGGCCACCGAGGTGCGGGCGCTGGCGCAACGGTCGGCGGATGCGGCCAAGGAGATTAAGGGGCTGATTTCGGCCTCGGGCAAGCAGGTGGAGACCGGGGTGCGGCTGGTGGGCGAGACCGGCTCGGCGCTGGGGCGGATTGTGGAGCAGGTGGCGCGGCTGAATAGTTTGGTTTCGGAGATTTCGGCCTCGGCGCAGGACCAGGCGATGGAACTGGCGGAGGTGAATTCGGCGATTAACCAGATGGACCAGGTGACGCAGAAAAATGCCGCGATGGTCGAGAAATCAACGGCGGCTTGTCACTCGCTGGCGGGGGAAGCGGCGGAGCTGGCGCGGCTGGTGGGGCAGTTTCAGATTGGGCCGGTGGCGCAGGTGGTGCATGCGCCGGTGCGGCGCTTTGCCACAGGGGCGTTTGCTGCGGCGGTGTAAGGGTGGGGCTTTGATGTTATATCGGGGGTCTGGACGATAACATCAGGGGGCGAGAATGAGATTTGCGCGTGAACCGCGGATTCATCCGGTGGCGATAGCTGAGCTGCGGCCGACACAGATTACGGTGGGGCTGGGTGAGGTGGCGGAGAAGCGCCGGGAGTGGCGGGCGCACCCGGAAGGCAAGAAAGCGGATTTTCTGGGGTCGCATTTGATCCCGGTGGTGCTGGGGCCGAAGGGGCGGTTTTATGTGATTGACCACCATCATCTGGCGCGCGCGCTGTTTGATGAAGGCGTGGTGGAAATTGCCGTGACGGTGGTGTCGGATCTTTCCGGGCTCGAAGCGGAGGCGTTCTGGGTTTATTTGGATAATCGGGCCTGGATGCATTTGTACGATGCGGACGGGGTGCGCCAGGATCATAAAAAATTACCGAAGCATGTGGAAGGGATGGTGGATGATCCGTTCCGCAGCCTGGCCGGGGCGCTGCGGCGCGCGGGCGGGTATGCCAAGGATACAACGCCGTTCAGCGAGTTTCTGTGGGCGGATTTTTTGCGCCGGCGGATTAAGGGCAAGCAGGCCAGTGCGCAGCCGGATGCGGCGCTGGTGGAAGCGATGCGGTTGGCCAAGCTGCCGGAGGCGGGGTACTTGCCGGGGTGGTGCGGGCCGGTGGTGGGGGAGTGAGGGAAGCAGTTCTTTTTTGCAAAAAAGAACCAAAAAACTTCTGATCATCTGGGACGCGGGCTTTGGCAGCGACAACGCCCACGGCCCATGTTTACAAGCGTTTTTTGCGCGCTTTTTTGCAAAAAAGCGCTGCTTTCTTCTCTATGGTTTACAAAAAGAAAGGGCGGCACTTTGAGGTGCCGCCCTTTTTGGTTTTTAGTATTCCTCGTCGGCGACGTAGGAACCGATGCGTTGCACGAGGTCCGGTGAGCGTTTCGCCAGGACGGCGCCGTAGATGATGGAGAGGACCAGCAGGCCCAGCGCCAGATACGGGTAGATGTTGAACGGATAGGACTGGCCGGGTTCAACCAGGCCGTAAAGCGGGAAGAGCATCAGGCCGGTGCCGAGCAGGGGCACGATGAGATGTTTCACCGGGCTGAAATCTTCGCGGTGGTGTTTGAGCATGTAGACCGGCAGCGCAAGATTCGTGATGAGGTAGGTGACGATGATCGGGATGGTGCCCAGCGAGCCGGTGTCGCCGAAGAGAGTTACCGGGTCGATGCTGTAGATGTAGCCAAACACCAGAACGATGGCCAGCGCCACGAGGATGTACGTCCACATGGCGATATGCGGGGTTTTGTGCTGGGGGTGGATTTTGCCGAAGAAGACCGGCAGCAGACCCTCGCGGCTGGAGCTGAACAGGATGCGCGCTTGCGCGTTGGTCAGGCCGATGAGCGAGGAGAAGATGCTGGTTAAGCCAGCAATGTAGGCGACGATGAGGAGGCCGGCGGCGGAGGCTTTGAAAGCGTCCACGAACGGGATGGCGGAGTTGCCGATGGCGGTGGCGTTGTTGTGGAAGGCGATTTCCGTCGCGTAGGCCAGGAAGACGTAGAGAACGCCGATGGCGAGCGTGCCGGTGATGAGGGCGCGCGGGACGTTACGGCGGGGGTTGGTGGTTTCTTCCGCCAGCATGGCTGAGTTTTCCCAGCCGATGAAGAGGTAGATGGCGAGCGGGAAGCCGGCGCCGATGCCGGCCAGGCCGCCGGAGAGGCTGGAGGGCAGCAGCGGGGCCCAGGTGATGGCGTCCCGGTTCACCACCAGCATGATGATGGCGCCGATGACCAGAAGCACCAGTTCGAAGTAAAAGAAGATGGCGGCCCAGGTGGTGGAGAGGCTGATGCCGCGCGCCACGAGAATGCCGACAATGGCGGTGGCGATGACGCTGAGCACCTGCCAGGGAATGTTAATGCCCAGGAAGAGTTGCAGCGTGCTGTGCGCCCAGCCGCCGGAAATGACGACGACGGAGGATGCTGCAATGCAATATCCAACGACGACGAAAATGGAGGCGGCGGCGCCGGCCGCGGGGCCGAAGGCCATGCCGATGAAGGTGACGAAAGAGCCGGTGCTGGGGCGGTACTTTGAGAATTCGGCCAGCGTGTTGGTGAGGAAGAGAATGACCACCATGGCGAGCACAATGGTGAGCGGCGCGCCGACGCCAGCGCCGGAGACGATGACGCCGAAGCCGAAGAAGAAGCTCATGGCCGGGGCGATGTTCGCCAAGGTTGAAGCAATGATCTGGGATAGTCCGAGGCTGTCCTTCTTCAGGCGGTGGCCGGTTCGTGATACGGTGCTCATTTTTCGTTCCCCTTAGTTTATTATGGTTTAGTACGGTTTTTGTTAAAGTTACAAATCGGATAGAACCGGCTCAGACTTAAAGTTTAGCTGCGCGGGATTTGTTTCGCGCGGCGGGAGCGTTTTTATCCCGGCGCGGATTGGCAGTGCGGTGGTGGCGCCTGAGGATACTCAAGGGTAGAGGCCGCGTTCTGCGCGGGCGGTGAGGATGCGCTCGCAGGCAACCAGAAATGCTGCGGTGCGCAAGGTGATTTTATGCGCCTCTGAGGTTCTCCAGATTTGGCTCAGGGCGTCGACGATGATTTTGTCGAGCTGCATGTTGATCTCGTCCTCGGACCAGAAATAGCTTGAGAAATCCTGGACCCATTCAAAGTAGCTGACGATGACGCCGCCTGCGTTGCAGATGACGTCCGGCAGGACGATGACGCCGCGTTCGGCCAGGATGGTGTCGGCGCCGGGGACGGTGGGGCCGTTGGCGCCTTCCAGGACGAGGCGGGTTTTCAGGCGATGCGCGCGCGCCTCGGTGATCTGGCCTTCCAGGGCGGCGGGGATGAAGATGTCGCACGGGGTGTCCCAGAAGGATTCTTCCGGGAGCGATTCGGCGCCGGTGAAGCCGTGGACGCCGCCGCACTGGCGGACATGGGCGGCGAGGCGGAGCGTGTCGAGGCCGGAAGCGTTGAAGAGGGTTCCGCTATGGTCCTGGACGGCGACGATTTTGGCGCCGGCGCTGGCGAAGAGTTCAGCCGCGACGGAGCCGACATTGCCGAAACCCTGGACGGCAATGCGCATGTTTTCCACGGGGAGATTTAGGTGGCGCAGGGCCTCCCGCCCGGTGATGAAAACGCCGCGGCCCGTGGCTTTGACGCGGCCGAGGGAGCCGCCGAGATTGATCGGCTTGCCGGTGACGACGCCGGTGGCGGTGGTGCCGGTGTTCATCGCGTAGGTGTCCATCATCCAGGCCATGATCTGGGCGTTGGTGTTGACGTCCGGGGCGGGGATGTCCTGCTGCGGGCCGATGATGATGCCGATTTCGCTGGTGTAACGGCGGGTGACGCGCTCCAGCTCTTTTTTGGAGAGCAGGGTGGGGTCCACGCGGATGCCGCCTTTGGCGCCGCCATAAGGGAGGTTTACCGCCGCGTTTTTGATGGTCATCCAAGCCGCCAGCGCCATGACTTCTTCGAGCGTGACGTCCGGGTGGTAGCGCACACCGCCTTTGCCCGGGCCGCGCGAGAGATTGTGCTGGACGCGGTAGCCTTCAAAATGGCGGACGACGCCGTTGTCGAGTTCGATGGGCACATCGACGATGAGCGAGCGCTTGGGGTGTTTCAGCGTCTCCCCCCAGCGGGCGAGCGGGCCCATGAGGGGGATGACGCGGTCAACCTGGGCGAGATACGTGCCCCAGGGGCTGTTTTGCGTCGGGTGGACGTAGGATAGATTGTTTGGCGCGGTTGTGACCGGGCTCATTGTGTCTGCCAATTTGGCGTTCTCCCGTTAGAGCAAGGCTAGGACGAAAGTCTGAGGCGGAAGGAAGCAGCGCTTTTTTGCAAAAAACGCTTGTTAATCTGGGACATGGGGCGTGGTGCAGCCAAAGCCCCAGGCCCAGATTCGCAGAAGTTTTTTGGTTCTTTTTTTCAAAAAAGAACTGCTTCCTCCTTAGAGTCCGGCGACGGCCAGGTATTTGGTGACGAGATAGTCCTCGATACCTTGGCGTGCGCCTTCCCGGCCGAGGCCGGATTGTTTGACGCCGCCGAAGGGGGCGGCTTCGTTGGAGATGATGCCGGTGTTAATGCCGACCATGCCGTATTCCAGGCCCTCGGCGGCGCGGAAGATGCGGCCGATGTCGCGGCTGTAGAGGTACGAGGCGAGGCCGAATTCGGTGTCGTTGGCCAGCGTGATGGCTTCGGCGTCTTCGTGGAAGCGGAAGAGCGGGGCGAGGGGGCCGAAGGTTTCCTCGCGGGCGACCTGCATGGCGGCGGTGACGTCGGTGAGGATGGTGGGGGTGAAGAAATTACCGCCGAGGGTGTGGCGGGTGCCGCCGGTGCGCAGATGAGCACCTTTGGCGAGGGCGTCCTGGATGTGGGATTCGATTTTGGCGAGGGCGGCTTGGTTGATGAGGGGGCCCTGGGTGACGCCTGGGGTGAGGCCGTTGCCGACTTCGAGTTTGGCGACGGCGGTGGCGAGTTTATCGGCGAAGGCGTCGTAGACGGCGTCCTGCACGTAGATGCGGTTGGCGCAGACGCAGGTTTGGCCGGCGTTGCGGAATTTGGAGGCCATGGCGCCTTCGACCGCGGCGTCGAGGTCGGCGTCGTCGAAGACGATGAAGGGGGCGTTGCCGCCGAGTTCCAGAGAGAGTTTTTTGATGGTGGGGGCGGACTGGGCGTACAGGAGACGGCCGGTGGCGGTGGAGCCGGTGAAGCTGAGTTTGCGGACGATGGGGTTGGAAGTGAACTCGGCGCCGATGGCGCGCGGGTCGCCGGTGAGGACCTGGAAGACGGGGCCGGGGATGCCGGCACGCTCGGCCAGGACGGCCAGGGCCAGGGCGGAGAACGGGGTGGCTTCGGCGGGTTTGACGATGATGGGGTTGCCCGCGGCGAGCGCCGGGGCGACTTTGCGGGTGATCATGGCCAGGGGGAAATTCCACGGCGTGATGGCGGCGCAGACGCCGATGGGCTCGCGGATGACGATGAGGCGGCGGTCGGGCGAGGGGGCGGGGATGGTTTCGCCGTAGATGCGTTTGGCTTCCTCGGCGAACCATTCAATGTAGGACGCGGCGTAGACGACTTCGCCACGGGCTTCGGCGAGGGGTTTGCCTTGCTCGGTGGTCATCAGGAGGGCGAGGTCGTCGGTGTGGGCGAGGATCAGCTCGTACCAGCGGCGCAGGAGCTGGGCGCGGTCTTTGGCGGTGCGCTTGCGCCAGGCGGGCCAGGCGGCGTTGGCGGATTCGATGGCGCGGCGGGCTTCGGCACCGCCCATGCGGGGGACGGTGCCGAGGAGAGCGCCGGTGGCGGGGTTGTCCACGGAAAGGCGTTCGCTGCTGTCGGCATCAGACCACGCGCCGCCGAGATAGGCTTGTTGGCGGAACAGAGCGGGGTCGGACAAGACGAGATCTGATGCGGACATGAGGCTTGAGCCTTTCTATGGACGGAGTGTGTATTTAGGCGTTGCGCAGGGCGTATTCGAGTGTGTCCAGCGCTTCGTCGAAAATCGCGTCCTGGATGGTCAGCGGGTAGAGGAAGCGGATGACGTTGCCGTAGACGCCGCAGGTGAGCAGGATCAGGCCGCGTTCGCGGGCCAGGGTCTGAACGTTTTTGGCGAAGTCGCCGAGGGGCTCGTGGTTGGCCGGGTTGAGGAACTCGACGGCGATCATGCTGCCCGGGCCGCGCACGTCGGCGATGGCCGGGACGGCGGGGCGCAGGGCGTTGAGGCGGGCTTTGAGCTTGTCGCCCAGGACGGTGGCGCGGTGTTCGAGTTTTTCGTCGTCGATGATGTCCAGCACCGCGTGGGCGGCGGCGACGGCGAGCGGGTTGCCGCCGTAAGTGCCGCCGAGGCCGCCGGGGCCGCTGACGTCCATGAGGTCAGCGCGGCCAACGACGCCGGAAAGCGGCAGGCCGGCGGCGATGCTCTTGGCGAAGGTCAGCAGGTCAACCGGGACATCGTGCGACGAGGTGGCGAAGAACTTGCCGGTGCGGGCGGCGCCGCACTGGATTTCGTCGGCGATGATGAGGATGCCGTGTTCGTCGGCGATTTCACGCAAGGCACGGATGAAGGCGACCGGGGCGGGGTTGAAACCGCCCTCGCCCTGCACCGGCTCGTAGATGAAGGCGGCGACGCGCTTGGGGTCGATATCGGTCTTGAAGAGCTGGCGGATGCGCGAAAGGGAGTCGGCGACGGTGACGCCGTGCAGTTCGTTGGGGAAGGGGACGTGGAAGACGTCGCCCGGCAGTGCGCCGAAGCCGACCTTGTAGGGGACCACTTTGCCGGTCAGCGCCATGCCGAGCAGGGTGCGGCCATGGAACGCGCCGTCAAACGCGATGACGCCGGAGCGGCCAGTGGCGGCGCGGGCGATTTTGACGGCGTTCTCGACGGCTTCAGCACCGGTGGTGACGAGGAGGGTTTTCTTGGCGCCGGGGATGGGGGCGCGGGCGTTGATCTTCTCGGCGAGCGAGACGTAGGAGGCGTAGGGCACGATCTGGTAGGCGGTGTGGGTGAACTGGCTGAGCTGGGCGGTGACCGCCGCGATGACGCGCGGGTGGCAGTGACCGGTGTTCAGCACGGCGATGCCGCCGGCGAAGTCGATGTAACGGTTGCCCTCGATGTCCCAGAGCTCGGAGTTCAGGGCACGCTCGGCGTAGAAGGATTCGAGGACGCTGACGCCGCGCGGGGTGGCGGCGATGCGGCGGGCTTCCCAGCTGGCATTGGTGTCGGCGGGTTCGGGCAGGGGGCGGGCGGTGTTCGACATGGTCAAATTCCCTTTAGAGGGGCGCACTGCGCCCGGTGAATTGGTGATCTTGACGTAAATGAATGTGGCCCTAAGAAAAGGTCCACTTTGGTAAATGTTATGGAGCCACTAAGGATGGGGACGATTGCGCTTTCTGACTGGCTGCATGAGCGGCTCGACCGCGACGGCGGGCAGCCGCTTTATCGGCAGCTCCACCATCTGCTGCTGACGGCGGTGCTGGAGGGGCAGCTGGCGGCGGGGAGTAAGCTGCCTTCGAGCCGGCTGCTGGCCAGCGAGCTGGGGGTGGCGCGTAATACGGTGATCGAGGTTTACGAGAATTTGCGGGCGCAGGGGTGTTTGGAGGGAAGGCACGGGAGCGGGACGTTTGTGGCGGATTTGTCGGTGGACCACATGGTGGATTTGCCGCGCGGGGTGGAGGAGGTGGCGGTGAATGATGCCGCGCCGGGATTGTCGCGCCGGGGGCGGGCGTTGTTGGAGGGGGCTGGGGTTTCGCCGAGGCAGTGGGGGGCGTTTATGCCGGGCGTGCCGGATGTGACGGAGTTTCCGGCGAGGGTGTGGAGCAGGCTGCATAACCGGCATTGGCGGCGCGTGGTGCCCGAGCGGTTGAGTTATGCGCCCGAGGGTGGGCTGCCGGCGCTGCGGGTGGCGCTGGCGGAGCATTTGCGGGCGGCGCGGTCTGTGCGGTGCGAGCCGGAGCAGATTATTATTACCACCGGGATTCATCAGTCGATTGATTTGACGACGCGGCTGCTGGCCGATCCGGGGGATGGGGTGTGGCTGGAGGAGCCTTGTTATTGGGGGCTGCGCAGTACGCTGAAGTCGCTGGGGATGGCGCTGCTTCCGGTGCCGGTGGACGCGGAAGGGTTGAACTGGGCGGCGCTGGGCGGGGAGGCGCCGAGGTTTGTGATTGCCACGCCCTCTCACCAGTACCCGCTGGGGATGGTGATGAGCCTGGCGCGGCGGCAGGCGCTGTTGGAATATTGCCGGGTGAATGGGAGCTGGATCATCGAGGATGATTATGACAGCGAGTTCCGCTATGGCACGCGGCCGATTGCCAGCCTGCAAGGGTTGGACCGGCATGGGCTGGTGATTTACGTGGGGAGTTTCAGCAAGACGCTGTTTCCTGGGCTGCGGCTGGGATACATCGTGGCGCCGCCGAGCCTGGCGGTGGCGTTCGCCAAGGGCGTGGCGGAGCTGTACCGCGAGGGGCAGCTGCAGCAGCAGGCGATTTTGGCGGATTTTATCGCCGAGGGGCATTTGAGCGCGCATATACGGCGGATGCGGGGGCTTTATGGCAGGCGGCGGCAGCTGTTGCTGGAGGCGATTCACACGGAGTTTGGCGAGCGGCTGGAGGTGACCGGGGATAATGCCGGGCTGCATTTGATTCTGCGGCTGCCCGATGCGGTGGATGATGCGGCGGTGGCGCGGGCGGCGATGGCGGCGGGCGTGGCGACGCGGCCGCTCAGCCGGTATTTTGCGCAGGCGATGCCGGGGCAGCGGGGGTTGCTGCTGGGGTATGCTTGCGTGCCCGAGGGGGCGATTGGGCCGGCGTTTGGGGTGCTGGCGGGGATTTTGCGGGAGGCGGGGTGTTAGGGGGGGTTCTTTTTGGGGAAAAGAACCGAAAAACTTTTGAAACTGTGGGCTTTGGGCGATGGGGGCGCAGGGCAAAAGTTTTAAAGTTTTGGATGGGGTTTCAGGTTGAGTTTCCGCGATGGGTGGGAAAAGCCTGTCCGGTTTCTGGTCGATTAGTCGAAAATCGGGCGTCGGTTTAACGTTGGCCTTCGGTCAAATTCTCCTGGCCGGTTACGTAATTCATTCCGGCTTCCTCTAAGCAGATTTTATGCACCAGACGCCGGGTGACTGGATTGCGGGTCTTTGTATTGGCCAGGATCGGCAACGACGGTGGGACGGCAATGATCCGCCGTGACTCGCTCGCCTATTCAGACTTCCTCTAAGACGATCCTGGCTGTTGCCCGTGCGGCGAGCTTCTCTTCCTCGGTCCAGACTTTGCGCTCACGCGTTTTCACCGGCTTGATTGTCTTGGCCGGGCCCCCGCCCAGCACGGGGGCGCGCAGGGTCGAGTTCCGCGCCGCTTCCGAATGCCACGCGTGATCGTCATGAACCGTCAAGGTGCGGCCGATTTCCCGCTCCACACCATGCAGCCAGGCACGCTGCTCGGCATCGCAGAGCGTGACGGCGAAGCCGCTGCGCCCGGCGCGTCCGGTACGGCCGATGCGGTGGACATAGCTTTCCGGCAGGCTCGGCAGGTCATGGTTGAAAACATGCGTCACCGTCTCAACGTCAATGCCGCGCGCTGCGATATCCGTGGCCACCAGGACCTGCACGGTGCCGGTGCGGAAGGCGTCCAGCGCACGCTCGCGCTGGCCCTGCGACTTGTTGCCGTGCAGGGCCTCGGCGGTGATGCCCGCCTCGACGATGAAGGCGCAGACTTCGTTCGCAATGTTCTTTTGCAGCGTGAAGACCACGGCCTGGCCGATCCCCGGCGCGCGCAGTAGTTCCAGGAGCGCTACCTTTTTGTCGGCTGCATCCATGAACATGACCGACTGCTCGATGCGGTCGACGGTGGTTGAGGGCGGGGCGATTTCGACCTTCGCCGGATCGCGCAGGAGGCTTTCGGCCAGCGCGGTGATGGATTTCGGCATTGTTGCCGAGAACAGCAGGGTATGCCGGTCTTTCGGCAGAGTCGCGATGATGCGCTCAATCGGCTTGGCGAAGCCCATGTCGAGCATCTGGTCGGCCTCATCGAGCACCAGCGCCTCAAGCTGCGAGAGGTCGCAGAGGCCCTGGTCGATCAGATCCAGCAACCGCCCCGGCGTGGCCACGATGATGTCGACGCCGGACTTGAGCGCGTTGACCTGGTGGAGCTGGCTGACGCCGCCGAAGATGGTGGTGACGCAGGGTTCCATATGGCGGCCGAAACGCTCGAAGCCGTCGGCGATCTGGGAGACCAGTTCGCGCGTGGGTGCCAGGACCAAGATGCGGGCACCGCCCTTGGGCGCCGGCCGGGGAGCCTCGGCAAGGCGATGCAGCAAGGGCAGCGCGAAGGCGGCGGTTTTGCCTGTGCCGGTCTGGGCCATGCCGAGCACGTCGCGGCCCTCCAGCAGCATGGGGATGGATTGGGCCTGGATAGGGGTAGGCTTGGCATACCCTTCCTCGGCCAGGGCGCGGAGCAGGGTCGGCGCCAGGAAGAGGTCGGCGAAGGTTATGGGCATGGTTGAACTGCGCCTCCGGCGCTGAGTAAGGGTGCGCCTAATCGGGCTTAGCGGGTTCGGAGCGCGGACTCTTACGGGTCATGCTGCACTGCGTCAATGCGAAGAGGGCGGGCGGCATCATGAAGAAATGGCGACGGACCGCCATACGCTACGACCGCCTTGGCGGGAACTTCCGCTCTGCCATCGAACGTATCGCAAGCGGCTGTTTCTGCCTCTAACGCGCCAGACGGATGCCCGTGAACTGCCAGCGGGCGGCGGCGGGGAAGAAGTTTCGGTAGGTGGGGCGGGAGTGGCCCTCTGGGGTGGCGAGGGAGGAGCCGCGGAGGACGTATTGGTTGACCATGAATTTGCCGTTGTATTCGCCGATGGCGCCTCGGGCGGGGGTGAAGCCGGGGTAGGGGGTGTAGGCGGTGCTGGTCCATTGCCAGGCGGCACCGAAGAGGTGGGGCAGGGAGGGTTCCAGGATGGCGGCGTGTTCCCATTCGGCTTCCGTGGGTAGGCGGGCGTTGGCCCAGTGGGCGTAGGCGTTGGCCTCGTAATACGAGAGATGCAGGGCTGGGGCGGTGGGGGTGAGGGGTTGTGCGCCGTTCAGGGTGAATTCTTGCCAGGTGTTGCCGAGGCGCGACCAGTAGAGCGGGTGAGTGATGGCGTTGGCTTGGAGCCAGTCCCAGCCGTCGGAGAGCCAGTGGTCTGGGGTGGTGTAGCCGCCGGCTTCGATGAAGCGCGCGTAGTCGGCGTTGGTGACGAGGGATTTGGCCAGGCTGAAGGGTTCCAGGAATTGGCGGTGGAGGGGGGTTTCATTGTCGAAGCGGAAGCCGTGGCCGTGATGGCCGATTTCCACCACGCCGCCGGCGAAGGGGCGCCAGGACAGCGGCGGCTGGGGCGTGGGGAGGGGGATGGCCTGGGTGTAGGCGGGCAAAGTGGGGTTACGGCTGAGGAGATGTTTGAGGTCGGTGAGGATCAACTCCTGGTGCTGCTGCTCGTGGTGCATGCCGAGTTCGGTGAGGTGGTGGAGTTCGGTGTGGGAGTCGGCGGGCGCGTGGGCCAGGAGGGTGGTGAGGCGGTGGTCGATGTCACGGCGGTAGGCGAGGAGGGTGGCGAGGTCCGGGCGGGTGATGAGGCCGCGCTCGGGGCGGGGGTGCTGGGTGCCGATGCCGTTGTAATAGGAGTTGAAGAGGACACGGAAGGCGGGGTCGAACGGGTGGAAGGCGGGCTCGAAGCGCTCCAGGATGAAGGTTTCGAAAAACCAGGTGGTGTGGGCGAGGTGCCATTTGACCGGGCTGGCATCGGGCATGGATTGGACCGTGCAATCCTCGGGTGAGAGCGGGGCGGCGAGGGTGAGGGAGTGGGCGCGCACGGTGGCGAAGCGGGCGGCGAGGTTGTCGGGGTTGTTGAGGTCGAACATGGGGCTGCCTTTCAACGGGTGAGCGCGTAGCAGACGAGGAAGCGGTCTTGCGGGTCGGTCCAGGTTTGGGCGGGGTGGAAGCCGGACTGGTCGAGCAGGGCGAGGAAATCTGGCATGCGGTATTTGTAGCTGTTCTCGGTGTGGATGCGCTCGCCCTGGGCGAAGGCGCGGGCGGCGCCGGGCCAGCGCACGGTTTGGGGCGTGCGGGCTTCGAGGTGCATTTCGACGCGGCTGAGGTCGGGGTTGAACAGCGCGCGGTGGCGCCAGGCGCGGAGGTCGAAATTGGCGCCCAATTCGCGGTTTACGCGGCGCAGGATGTTGAGGTTGAAGGCGGCGGTGACGCCGAGGGAGTCGTCGTAGGCGGCTTCCAGCTCGGCGGGGGATTTGACGAGGTCTATGCCGATGAGCAGGCCGGACGCTTTGGGGCGGAGGTGCGAGAGGAAGGCGCGGGCTTCGAGCGGGTTGAAGTTGCCGAGGGAGGAGCCGGGGTAGAAGAAGACGCGGTTTTCGGCGGGGATTTCACGCGGGAGGTCAAAATGGCGGGTGAAGTCGGCTTCCAGGCTGGTCATGCGGAGGGCGGGGTGGGAGTCCTGGAGTTTGGCCAGGGCTTGGGTGAGGAAATCGGTGGAGATGTCCACGGCGACGTAAAGGTCCGGGCGCAGGTGGGGGAGGAGTTTGGCGGCTTTGGCGCAGTTGCCGGCGCCGAGGTCGATGAAGACGGAGCCGGGGCCGATGGCGCGGGTGATCTCGGGCAAATGGCGGTCGAAGATGGCGGCCTCGGTGCGGGTGAGGTCGTATTCGTCGAGCAGGCAGATGGCTTCGAACAGGGTGGAGCCGAGGGTGTCGTAGAAGAATTTGGGGTGCAGGGTGGCGTGCTGGGCGGTGAGGCCGGCGGCGAGTTCGGCGCGCGCGTCGTCGGCGGGGGATGCGGTTTTGGCGGTTTGCGGGGTCATGGTGTGATCCTGTGGAGGAGGACGCCCTCTAACGGGTCGGCCGGGGTGGTCCAGGGGGCTTGCGCGATGGCGCGGAGGGTTTGGGTGTGCCCCGCCTTCCAGCGGGCGTGGAGGGTGGCGGCGCTGAAGTCAATGTCTTTGGTGGAGTCGTCGCCTGGCAGGGTGGGGGCTTCCAAGGTGACGACATGCATTTGAGTGAGGCAGCCATAGCTTGCCAGTTCGCGGACGCGGTTGGAGGTGCGCTCGGCTTCGGGCAGGCAGCTGGTGAGCTCGGCGATGACGTGGCGCAGGCGGTGGATTTGTTTCTGGCGGGTGATCTGGTTGCGCGAGCGGCTGGCGAATTGGATGTCTTTCTGGCGGGTCAGGACTTCGCCGATGGTGTGCGGTTCGGGGCCGTCGGGGTTCCATAGATGCACGGAGAAGATGAGAGCATCGCGGCGAGGGTTGTCGTCGAAAATGGCCTCCAAGGGGGTGTTGGAGAGGATGCCGCCGTCCCAGTAGAGGTCGCCATTCACCCGGATGGCGGGGAAGGCGGGGGGTATCGCGCCCGAGGCGAGGACGTGGTCGATGGTGAATTCGCTGTCGCGGCTGTCGAAATAATGCATCTGGCCGGTGCAGACGCTGGCGGCGCCGGCAGAGATGCGGGTTTCGCGGCGGTTGATGCGGGCGAAGTCCACCAGATCGGTGAGGGTTTGGCGCAGGGGGGTGGTGCTGTAGTAGGCGGCGTCTTCGGGCGGCAGGGGCCAGGCGTTGCCGAGCAGGGCGGCGGGGTTGGGGGTGAAGAAATGATCCAGGCCGTGGGTGACGGTCATGAGGCGGGCGAGCGGCGTGCCGCCGGAGAAGGTGGTGAGGAAGTTGGCGGGGAGGTCGTATTCCACCCGGTGCCAGAATTCACGCAGGCGGGCGAGGCGGTGCTCGGGCGCGTTGCCGGCGATGAGGCTGGCGTTGATGGCGCCGATGGAAGTGCCGATGACCCAGTCAGGCTCAATGCCGGATTCGTGCAGGGCCTGGTAGACGCCCGCTTGATACGCGCCCAATGCCCCGCCGCCCTGGAGGACCAGCACGTGCTGCCCGAACTGTGAGGGATTTGCTGTGCTCATAGGGGCCGTTTTCCTCACTGTTTTATGCGCGCGATGGGACGGGCGATGCGTCCACCATAGATATGGGCTGGAAGTGCGGGCATCCAAGCGATGAACGCGCAAAGATGCGCGCGGGGGTGTTTGGTGTGCGGGGGGCGCCCATATCAGGGGGGAATTGGAGGGCGTGATGGTTAAGGCGGTTTGGAATGGGGTGACGATTGCGGAGTCTGACGCCACGGTGGTGGTGGAGGGGAATCATTACTTTCCGCTGGAGGCGGTGCGCCAGGAGGTGCTGCGGCCAAGCGCCACGACAAGCCGGTGCCCGTGGAAAGGGACGGCGAACTACTACTCGGTGGAGGTGGCGGGCGCGGTGAACCAGGATGCGGCCTGGTATTATGCGGAGCCCTTGGCAGAGGCGGCGGATATTAAAGGGCGGGTGGCGTTTTGGAAGGGTGTGAAGGTGGAGGGGTAGGAAGCACTTCTTTTTAAAAAAAGAACCAAAAACTTTCTGTTAACTGGGGGCGTTGGTGAGGACACAGCCCCCAGTTCATAAAGTTTTTTTGCTTCTTTTTGTTCACAAAAAGAAGTGCTTTTTCCTTCTAGCGTAGCCCTGCATTCAGCTTTTCGAGTGCGTTCGCGCCGGGGCATAGCTCGGCGTCGGTCAGCGCGTTCAGCGGGGTGGCGGTGGTTTTTAAATAGCTGTGCATTTCGCCGGGTTCTTCGTCGAGATAGAGCAGGCCGGTGACGATTTCGCCTTCGGCTTTGTGCTCTTGCAGGAAGTTGAGGGCGGCGGGGCGGTTGTGGATGTCGTAGTCGCCGGCGAGTTTGCGTAGGCGCAGGTAGGTGCCGTCATGCTGCTTGACCATTTCGACCGAGCCGGGGGCGTAGTCGACGGTGATTTCGGCGCGTTCGGTGATGACGTCGAGGAAGTTCACGGCTTCGTTGTGTTCGCGGACGTAGTCGAAGCTCTTGGTGGAGCCTTGATGGTTGTTGAACGTCACGCAGGGGGAGAGGCAGTCGATGAAGGCGGCGCCGGGATGGGCGAGGGCTGCCTGGATGAGGGGGACGAGCTGGGCTTTGTCGCCGGAGAAGCTGCGGGCGACGAAGCTGGCGCCGAGCTGGATGGCCATGCTGACGAGGTCGATGGCTTCGTCGTGGTTGGCGGTGCCGCGCTTGTTGGTGGCGCCTTTGTCAGCGGTGGCGGAGAACTGGCCTTTGGTGAGGCCGTATACGCCGTTGTTTTCGACGATGTAGACCATGTTCACGCCGCGGCGCATGGCGTGGGCGAACTGGCCGAGGCCGATGGAGGCGGAGTCACCGTCGCCGGAGACGCCGAGATAGATGAGGTCGCGGTTGGCCAGGTTGGCGCCGGTGAGGACCGAGGGCATGCGCCCGTGCACGCTGTTGAAGCCGTGCGAGTTGCCTAGGAAGTAGGTGGGGGTTTTGGAGGAGCAGCCGATGCCGGACAGCTTGGCGATGCGGTGCGGGGGCAGGTCCATCTCAAAACAGGCGCGCACGATGGCGGCGCTGATGGAGTCATGACCGCAGCCGGCGCAGAGGGTGGAGATGGAGCCCTCATAGTCGCGGCGGGTGTAGCCGAGCGTGTTGGTCGGCAGGTCCGGGTGGTGGAGTTTGGGTTTGGGCAGGAAGGTCATGATACAATCCCATGCGCGGGGAGAAGCTCGGGGGAGATCAGCGCGGCGATTTTCTCGGCGATGCGCTGCGCGGTGATGGGCGAGCCGTCGTAATGCAGCACGCGCGGCAGGCGGGCGGGGTCGATTTCCAGCTCGTTCACCAGGAGGGTGCGGAGCTGGCCGTCACGGTTTTGTTCGACGACGAAGACCTGGGTGTGGGCGGCGATGAAGGCTTCGACCTCGGCGCTGAAGGGGAAGGCGCGGACGCGCATGAGGTCGAGCGCGATGCCGCGTTCGGCCAGGAGGTCGCGGGCTTCGTCCATCGCGGCGGCGGTGGAGCCGTAATAGATCACGCCGAGCGGGGTGGGGGTGGCGGAGGGTTTTACCACCGGGGCGGGGACCAGCGTGGCCGCCGTGGCGAATTTGCGCAGGAGGCGCTGCATGTTGTCCTCATAGGCCGTGCCGGATTCAGTGTACCGGGCGTAACGGTCCTTGGAGGTGCCGCGCGTGAAGAAGGAGCCGCGCGTGGGGTGGGTGCCGGGATAGGTGCGGTAGGGGATGCCGTCGCCGTCCACGTCGAGGTAGCGGCCGAAATCCTTGCCGGCCTCAAGGTCCTGGTAAGTCATCACCTTGCCGCGGTCGATGCTGCGGCTGTCGTCCCAGGTCAGCGGCTGGCACAGCCACTCGTTCATGC
>Ga0181525_10000472_pt1 | contig 35078 bp, 31 predicted proteins | sample PEATcosm2014_Bin_48_FD_121100 | JGI IMG/M metagenome (GOLD analysis project Ga0181525, IMG submission 121100) | Peatland microbial communities from MTU Mesocosm Facility, Houghton, MI, USA - PEATcosm2014_Bin06_10_metaG | ecosystem: Environmental > Terrestrial > Soil > Wetlands > Peat | place... | reverse complement strand
GGATCGGTACTCCTGCTCGGCGGCGATCCCGGCATCGGCAAATCGACGCTGCTGATCGAAGTCGCTGCCGCCTATGCGAGGCACGGTCAACGCGCGGTCTATATCTCCGGCGAAGAGGCGGTCGCCCAGGTGCGGCTGCGTGCCGAGCGGCTGGGTTTAAGGGACGCCGCCGTCGAACTTGCGGCCGAAACATCGGTCGACGACATCGTCGCCACGCTCTCGCATGGCAAGGTGCCGCAGCTTCTGGTCATCGATTCGATCCAGACGATGTGGACGCAAACCGTGGAGTCCGCGCCGGGCACGGTCACGCAAGTGCGCGGATCGGCCGGCGAATTGATCCGCTTCGCCAAACGCAGTGGAGCCGCCGTCATCCTCGTCGGCCACGTCACCAAGGATGGCCAAATCGCCGGCCCCCGGGTGGTCGAACACATGGTCGACGCCGTCATGTCGTTCGAAGGCGAAGGCTCGCAGCAATTCCGCATTCTGCGCGCAATGAAGAACCGCTTTGGGCCCACCGACGAGATCGGCGTGTTCGAGATGACCGGCTCGGGATTGCGCGAAATCGCCAACCCCTCGGAATTGTTTCTGTCGGAGCGGGATCTGGGCAGCCCCGGCACTGCCGTCTTTGCCGGCGTCGAGGGAACGCGGCCGCTTTTGGTCGAGATTCAGGCCCTGGTCGCGCCGACATCGCTCGGCACGCCGCGCCGCGCCGTTGTCGGCTGGGACCCCAACCGGCTCTCGATGGTGCTCGCCGTGCTTGAGGCCCATTGCGGCGTGCGCCTTTCCGGCCACGACGTCTACCTCAATGTCGCCGGGGGGTTGCGCATCCAGGAGCCGGCCGCGGACGTGGCCGCCGCCGCCGCACTCGTCTCCTCGCTCGCCCATGCTCCACTGCCCGCCGACGCGGTCTATTTCGGCGAGGCATCGCTTTCGGGCGCAGTGCGGCCTGTGGCTCAAACCGCGGCGCGCTTGAAGGAAGCGCAGAAGCTCGGCTTTGGGCGAGCTGTCGTGCCGGAGGCAGCACGCATCGAAGCGCCCGACGGTTTTGCCCTCTCGACCATCGGCACGCTCGCCGAACTGGTCGCCGATATCGCCCAAGACGGCACCAAAGTCGGCACCAAAGTCGGCATGCCTGCGCCGCGCCGGGTCGGCCGCCAAGAGTGACACCACGAGTAAGGTCAGCTCGGGTCATTAAGCGAAAACTGAGCATGATTTCGGCGGAGGTCAGCCCCTTCGCCAGCGGCCGAGAAGCCGGGGTGACGGCGCGCAATGGTCCGGCTATACACGCGGCGGGCCACTATCTCCGATCAACCTGCCGACGGCCGCCTTAGGGCACAAAGATCACCGAGCGGACCAGCAGAATATGCCGATTACGCTGCTCGATATCATGCTGATCGTCGTGATGCTGGTTTCGGGGCTGCTCGCCATGGTGCGCGGCTTCATGCGCGAGGTGCTTTCGATCCTGGCCTGGATCCTCGCCGCAGGCGCTACTCTTTACGCCTATGCCAAGCTTCTGCCTTACGCCAAACAATACTTTAACAATGACATCGTCGCCGCCGCCGTGGTCATCGGCGGCGTGTTCCTGCTGACGCTTGTGGTCGTGTCGGTGATCACGGTGCGCATTTCCGACGCGGTGCTCGACAGCCGCGTGGGTGCGCTCGACCGCACTCTCGGCTTCCTGTTCGGCCTCGCTCGCGGCCTGGTGATCGTGGTCGTGGCGTTCGTGTTCTTCAGCTGGCTGGTCCCCGACCGCAGCCAGCCGGAATGGGTGCGCAGCGCCAAATCGCGGGTGGTCCTGACAGGGACCGGGCAATGGCTCATGTCCATGTTGCCGGAAGACCCGGAGAGCACCATCTTAAAGAAGCTGAAGCGGCCCCGGCCGGAGGACAACGAAACGCCGGAAAACGCCCCTGACCAGCATAGCGAGCTTGATCGACCGGACGCCGGAACCGTCGATTCACAATTATTGATCAAGGTGCGGGGAATCGTGCATTGAGTGTTCGTGACGAACCCATGACGAAGCTGACCCCATTCGACCCCGATGCCGACCGGCTGCGCGAGGAGTGCGGCGTATTCGGCATTTTCGGTCACCCGGACGCAGCCGCCATCACGGCGCTCGGGCTTCATGCCCTGCAGCATCGCGGCCAGGAGGCCGCTGGCATCGTCTCCTTCGACGGCAGCCGGTTTCACTCCGAGCGCCGGCTCGGGCTTGTCGGCGACACATTTTCCGGCCGTGAAGTCATCGATCGTCTGCCCGGCAACGCCGCCATCGGCCATGTACGCTATTCGACCACCGGCGAGACGATCCTGCGCAACGTCCAGCCGCTGTTTGCCGAGCTCAACGCCGGCGGCTTTGCCATCGGACATAACGGCAATCTCACCAACGGACTGACGCTCCGCCGCCAATTGGTGCGCGAAGGCGCGATGATGCAATCGACGACGGACACGGAAGTGATCCTTCACCTCGTCGCGCGCTCAAACCGCAACCGCTTTGTCGACCGGTTCGTCGAAGGGTTGCGGCACCTCGAAGGCTCCTATGCCTTCGTCGGTTTGACCAACAAGAAGCTGGTCGGCGCACGCGACCCCTTGGGCATCCGACCCCTGGTGCTCGGCAAGCTTGACGGTTGTCCCATTCTCGCCTCGGAGACCTGCGCACTCGACATCATCGGCGCGCAATATGTGCGCGACGTCGAGAATGGCGAGGTTCTGGTCTTTAACGAGGACGGTGCGCATTCGCACAAACCGTTCCCGCCGATGGCGGCGCGACCCTGCATTTTCGAATACATCTACTTTTCGCGGCCGGATTCGATCATCGGCGGCCGCAGCGTCTACGACGTGCGCAAGACCTGCGGCGCCGAACTTGCCCACGAAGCGCCGGCCACGGCGGATGTGGTCGTGCCGGTGCCCGATTCCGGCGTGCCGGCCGCGATCGGCTACGCACAGGCCTCCGGCATACCCTATGAACTCGGCATCATCCGCAACCATTATATCGGCCGCACCTTCATCGAGCCGACGCAGCAGATCCGCCAGCTTGGCGTTCGCCTCAAGCACAGCGCCAACCGGGCCGTGGTCAAAGGCAAACGCATTGTGCTGATCGACGATTCGATCGTGCGCGGCACCACCTCGGTGAAGATCGTGCAGATGATGCGCGATGCCGGCGCCCGCGAGGTGCATTTCCGCATTGCCTCGCCGCCCATCACCCACCCGGACTATTACGGCATCGACACGCCGGAAAAAGACAAGCTTCTCGCCGCCACCCACGATCTGGAAGGGATGCGTCAATTCATCGGCGCCGATTCACTCGCCTTCCTTTCGGTCGACGGCATCTATCGCGCTATGGGCGAAAAGGGCCGCGACCTGGCACGCCCGCAATTCACCGACCACTGCTTCACCGGCGAATATCCGACCCCGCTGACCGATCGCACCGCGCAGGAAGCCTCACCGCGCCAATTGTCGCTGCTCGCCGAGGCGAGCTAGCTAGCGCATGCCCCAAGCCCTCGTCGATCGGGTCGCACTCGTCACCGGTGCTTCGCGGGGCATTGGTTACGCCACCGCGCTTGCGCTTGCGCGCGAAGGTGCGCACGTCATTGCGGTGGCACGCACGGTCGGCGGGTTGGAAGAGCTTGACGACGCCGTGCGCGCCGCCGGCAGTTCGGCGACGCTGACACCGCTCGATCTGCGCGACTATGCCGGCATTTATCGTCTCGGTGCGGCGCTGAACGAGCGCTACGGCCGGCTCGAGGTACTGATCGGCAATGCCGCGATCGCCGGCGTGCCATCGCCGCTCGATCACATCGAACCCAAGGCCTGGGATGACATGATGGCGGTCAATGTCACCGCCAACTGGCACCTTATTCGCGCGCTCGGTCCATTGCTCAAACGCTCGGACGCTGGCCGCGCGGTGTTCATCACTTCGGGAATCGTCGCGTCGGCCCGTGCTTATTGGGCGCCGTATTCGGTCTCGAAAGCTGCGCTCGACGTTTTGGTGCGTACGTTTGCTTCGGAAGTGAGTTCGACGCCGGTCCGGGTCAATCTGTTCAATCCCGGTCCGACGCGCACGCGCATGCGCGCGATGGCGATGCCGGGCGAGGACCCGATGACGTTGCCGACGCCCGACGACGTCGCCGCGAAAATCGTCGATTTGTGCCTGCCGAGTTTTACCGAGGCCGGCAAACTTTACGACTTTCGCGTCGGCAAATTGTTGGATTTCAGACCGCCGGCCTAGTGCATGATCCGGAAAAGCGGAAGCCGGCTTTCCGAAAAGATCATGCAACAATACTAGGTTTTTTGCGCGTCACCCAGATGGCGAGGATAGCGGCGACCAACAGCAACAGCGCCGCGATCAGAAATGGCGCGCCCGGAAGCTTAAGCTCCCGCCCGCCGCCGATCGCAAACGCGAACGCAAGCGTGAACAGCCCGGGCCCAATCAAGTTGGCGATACCCGTGACGCTCGCATTCGCGCCTTGCAACCGCCCCTGCTCGGAAGCGCCGACGAGCCGGCTCATCATGGCCATGCAGGCCGGACCCTCGAGCCCCCATAACGCCATCAGCGGAATGGCAAGCCAGAAGATCATGCCGGTTTGTGCCAGAGCGAATATGAGGAAGCCGGCAACGCCGAAAACGAGGCCGAGCATCAGCGCCGCGCGCTCGCCGATCCACCGCGTTACCGGACCGACCACGGCGCCTTGCACGATGATCGATGCGGTTCCGACGCCCGCCAAGGTCAAGCCGACGACAGTTTCGTTCCAACCGTAGCGATACATCATATAGAGCACGCCGATTGCCGGCAGCACGGCATGCGCGAGGTTGCCGAGGAAGTTGACGACGGCAAGTCCGAGCAGTAGCGCCTGCGAGCGCAGTAACAAAAGTGCACCGAAAGGATTGGCGCGCCGCCAGGCAAAGCGCGGGCGTCGCCCGCGCGGCAACGACTCCGGCAGGATCACGAGGCCGTAGATAGCGTTGAGAAGGCTCAAACCGGCAGCAATCCAGAATGGCAGCCGCGGCGAGATTGTTCCCGCCACGCCGCCAAGCGCCGGTCCGAGCACAAATCCGACGCCGAAGGCGGCGCCCAGGAGCCCAAAGCGGGCCGCACGTTGGTCCGCCGGCGTGACGTCGGCAACATAAGCGTAAGCCGTCGAGATGCTGGCCGCGGTAATGCCGGAAATCACTCGCCCGACGAATAGCCAGCCAAGCGTCGGCGCCAGCGCCATAAACACATAATCGAGCCCGACGCCGAAGTTGGACAGCAAAATCAGCGGACGGCGGCCGTAACTGTCCGACAGCGCGCCCTGCAGCGGTGAAACCAAGAACTGCATCACAGCCCAACCGGTGCCAAACACGCCGAGAATCTCTGCCGCCCCTTGCGTGTCGCCGCCGAGGAAATCGATGATCAACTTCGGCAAAACCGGAATGACAATGCCGATCGCGAGCATGTCGAGCAGCACGGTCGCGAAGATAAAGATGAAGGCAGCGTCGCGCCGCACAGCGCCGAGACTGACCTTTGCCTGGTCAGTCAGATCATCCATCAGCGGCGCTTTCGGCCGGCATAGGGGTTGGCTTTGGCGCGCAAGGTGAGTCGGATCGGCGTGCCGGGCAGCTTGAACGCTTCGCGCAAGCCGTTGATCAGATAGCGGCGATAGGATTCCGGCAGCGCCGCAGCACGGGAGGAAAACAAGACAAATGTCGGTGGCCGCGCTTTCGCCTGTGTCATGTAATCGAGCCGAATGCGGCGGCCGCGGACGGCCGGCGGCGGATTGGCCTCGGCGGCGTGGGCCAGAAAACGATTGAGCGCGGCGGTCGGCGCGCGGCGGTTCCACACTTCGTGCGCCTCGAATATCGCCGCCATCAGGCGGTCGAGACCCTCGCCGGTGCGCGCCGAAAGTGCGACGACCGGTACGCCCTTGACCTGGGGCAGCGCGCGATCGGTCTCTTCGCGCAGCCGCGGGCGCACACCGCTTGTGCGCTCGACCAGATCGACCTTGTTGAATGCGACCACGATCGCGCGCCCTTCCCGCTCGACCAGGTCCGCGATCCTGGTGTCCTGCTCTTCGAACGGCGTCATCGCATCGAGCAGCACGACGACCACTTCGGCAAAGCGGATGGCGTTGAGCGCATCCGCTGTCGAAAGCTTTTCGAGCTTTTCGGTGATGCGCGATCGGCGCCGCAATCCGGCGGTGTCGTACACCCGCAAAGGTCGGCCGCGCCAAACCAGATCGACGGCGATGGCGTCGCGCGTGATCCCGGCTTCGGGGCCGGTGAGCAGACGCTCCTCGCCCAGCAAACGGTTGATCAAAGTCGATTTGCCGGTGTTCGGACGGCCGACGACAGCAATGCGGATCGGCTTGTCCGCGGCAACTTCGACCGGCGGCTCGTGATCTGCATCGGGAGCTCGGGTTGCTTCCGGCAAAGCCGAGCGCAGCGCCTCATACAGGTCGGCCAGACCCTCGCCATGCTCGGCGCTGATCGCAATCGGATCGCCAAGTTTGAGCGTGTACGATTCGAGCGCACCCGCCTCGCCGGCGCGCCCCTCGCTTTTGTTAGCCACCAGGATGGCGGGCTTGCCGGATTTACGCACCAGATCAGCAAAGCTGCGATCGACCGGTGTCGCGCCGGCGCGCGCGTCGACCAGAAACAACACCGCATCAGCGTCCGCCACGGCAGTGGCGGTTTGCGACTGCATTTTGCCGACGAGCGTGTCTGAAGCCGCATCCTCAAGCCCGGCGGTGTCGATCACGGTGAACGACAAATCGCCGAGCCGCCCCTCGCCTTCGCGGCGGTCGCGCGTGACGCCCGGCTGGTCATCGACCAGCGCGCGCCGCGCTCCGACGAGCCGGTTGAATAAAGTCGATTTGCCGACATTCGGCCGACCGACGATAGCGATGGTAAATGACATAAAGCGATCACAGCGATCAGCGTGCGCTCTCGGCGCACACCGCGGTTCATCCCGAACTCAGTAAATGAATCATCCGGAAAAGTGTAATCCGGTTGTTCGAACATCATGCTCAGTCGAAAGCTAATGCGTCGATGTCTGCGGAGCCGGCCAATTGGTCTGCGCCTGTCCAGGCGCCGGCCACGGCGCTTGCGCGGGTTGGGACTGCGGTGCCGGCCATGCGGGTGGCTGCGCCTGCGCCGGAGAGACCGGCTTCTGATCGAAAGCGGGATCGTGAGCGGCTGGCGGCGGCGGCGCGGTCGCCACTTTCGGTTTGGGTTTTGGCTTTGGCTTTTCGGCCGCGTCTGCAGTCTTGGCCGCAGGGTTGGCGTTGGCGACGGGCGCCGCCGCGGCGGGCTCCGGCGGCGGCTGATAACCCTTGACCAAATCTGGCGGCACGCCGGTCTCGGTGCCGGGCACGCCCTCCGGAAACAGCGGCTCGCGATCACCCACGATTTTTTTCTTGGTGTTGAAAATGTCGGTGTCGAACATTTCGGTCGGGTCAAACTGGCCGCCCTTGGTGCAGGCACCGAGCACCAACGCGAGCGCAATTGCAGCAACTGAACGCAGCGGCAAAAAGGAAAGTCGCCCTAACATCCGTTCAGCCCTTGCCGCTCGCAGCGATGAGTTCGCTCAAGACTTCAGCGCGGCTGCGCGCGCCTGACGGCGTTTGCGGGTCGGTGATGATCATGTCGATCCACCGCCGCGCCGGCCCTACGTCGCCTTGTTTCCAGGCCGAGAGCGCCAGCAATTCGCGCGCACTATAGCGGAACGGACGATCCGCTCCGGTCAGTGGCTCAAGCCGGGCAAGCAAATCTCCGTATGTGGCGCTGTCGACCAACAGAAAGCCAGCGCGCAACGCGGCTACATCCTGCACAACGCGCCCGGCGCCGCGATCGGCTGCAATCTCGTCGTAGGATTTGACTGCGGCTTTGGGATCGGTGCGCGCGAGCTCGGCGGCTTCGCGCAGCCGCGACAGTACGCGATAGCTCGCGGTGCCGTCGGATGCGAGCTTGGCGAACGCGGCTTCCGCTTCCTGCGGCTTGCCGGATTCCGCAAGCGATATCGCCTGTTCGAACGCGGTGCCGGATTCGGCGGCCCTCTTGGCCGCCCACCATTCGTATCCGCGCCATGCGCCGACGCCGACGACGACCAGGACGCAGGCCGCAATGATGTAGTTGCCGTAACGCTGCCACAGCTTCTTGAGCTGCTCACGGCGTACTTCCTCATCGACCTCTTGAAAAATATCGGACACTGAGCTTGCCCCAACACCGCTCCAGGCATTCGGAAGAATGCTTTTAGTCCCTACCACGCGCGGGCGTCAGCCTTTCGCACTGGGGACCGACAAAATCAAGCAATCCCCGGCAGTTAGGCTAAAACCATGCAGCCGGGGCCTAAATCAGTCATGTGGCGTGAGCAAGGCAAAGTTTCTCGCGCCGATGTGACTAAGCCGGCTACTGCCGGGCTGTCTGCGGCCCGCCGCGTTAACCCTTTTTCCGCATTGCATAGACGTTGTCGGGACCGGGGAAAGTGCGGGCGCGCACCTCGTCGGCATAGCCTTTGACGGCACGTTCGATCGACGGACCGAGTTCGCCAAAGCGTTTGACGAATTTCGGCACGCGCGGCGACAGCCCGAGCATGTCCTCAAGCACAAGGATTTGGCCGTCACACGCTACGCTCGCCCCGATGCCGATGGTCGGAATTGCCACCTCGCCGCTGATGCGACGGGCCAACGGCTCGGCAATGGCTTCAAGCACCACGGCGAAGGCTCCGGCGTCGGCGACGGCGCGGGCATCCGCCTCGATCGGCGCCCAATCGCCTTCGTCGCGGCCCTGCGCGCGGAATGAACCGATGGTATTGATCGCTTGCGGAGTCAGGCCGACATGCCCCATCACCGGCACGCCCCGCTCGACCAAAAACGCAATGGTCTCGGCCATGCGGCGGCCGCCTTCGAGCTTGATGGCGCCGCAGCCGGTCTCCTTGAGCACGCGTGCGGCGGAGGCGAAGGCCTGCTCCTTCGAGGCCTCGTACGAGCCGAACGGCAGATCGATAACCACCAGCGCGCGCTTCGACCCGCGCATCACCGCGTGCCCCTGCAGGATCATCATGTCGAGGGTCACTGGAACGGTGGTTTCGAGCCCGTGCATCACCATGCCGAGCGAGTCGCCGACCAGGATAACGTCGCAATAGCCGTCAAGAATGCGGGCGGTGTGGGCGTGATACGACGTCAGACACACGATCGGATCGCCGGCCTTGCGGGCACGGATATCTGGCGCGGTGAGCCGGCGGCCTTCCTGCTGGAGCGACATCGATCAATGCCCCAACGCCAGCGTTCCAAACGCCGGCACGCCGATGACGATCGGATGAAAGACGAGGCCAAGCGCCAGATAAAGAACGGTGCCCACGACAATGGCGATAATATCGTTGCGGCGTCCGCCGATCGGGATCGGCGGCGCGCCGGCATCGCCGCGGCGCTTGAGCGTAATACGATCGAAGACCGCCCAAGCCAGCACCCCGGCGAACAGGATGACGCCGCCGAGATCGCCGTTGGCGCAAAGATGCGCGAAAGCCCAGAGTTTCACCCCGACCAACATCGGGTGTTTGAGCACGCGCTTGATATCGCCGGGAACGTAGGCAGCAACGATGGCGATGCTCGCCGGCCACATCAGGGTGACGACGATGTGGCGGGTCCACGTCGGCGGATACCACAGCTGCACCCAGCCATCGGACCGGTAGCGCGCAAAACCATAACCGATCAAAAACAGCCCGATGATCGAAACGAGCGAGAACAGTCCCTGATATGCACCCTTGCCGACCCGCGCGATCAGCGCGGCGCGTTGCTCGCGCATGCTGACGAAGGTGTGCGCGCCAAGAAAAATAAAAAGCCCGATGATCTCGACCGCGAGGCCCATGGCGGCGCCACCACTAAACAATTGACTTGTAAACGCAATTGGATGGAGGCGCGTCCCGGCCCCGGTTGCCCGCCGCGATCATGACGACGGCGGCGCGCTTGTCAATGACACGCCGCCGCCAGAACTGGCTTGGCTGCGCCGTTATGGGCCGCTAAAACGGAAATTGATGCCGGCCTTGATCTCCTGGACGTTGAGGCTGGCGCTCGACGTATAGAGCGGCGTCGTCGGCGTCGTGAGATTGAGCGGCTGCGAACCGAACGCGAGATAATCGTACTCGATCTTCGCCGACAGGTTTTTAGTAATGCCGTATTCGAGCCCGGCGCCGGCCGTCCAACCGGTCCGTAGGAATGTCGTGCTCGCGCTGTTGCCGGCAAGATCGGTGAAACCGCTGTTATCCTGAGCGAAGGCGACACCGCCCTTGCCATAGACCAGAAGCCGGTCAAAGGCGGCGCCGACGCGGCCGGTGATCGTCGAAGTGGAGTTCGTCTTGGTGTTGATGGTATTGCCGATGGAATCCGCATTGCTGGCCGCTGACCCCAGTCCAGTCCAGTCGAAATCGCCTTCGACGCCGACCACCAGCCTGTTGAACTGATAGTTGGCGCCGATCTGGCCGCCGCCGAGGAACCCGGCGCCGCTGTTAAAGCGGTTGTTCGCGCCGGTAAACGGATCGCTCCAGGTCGAACCGGCGAAACCAGCGCCGGCGTTGCCGCCGATGTAGAAACCGGTCCAGCTGTAGATCGCTTCGGGAGCATAGGCGACGGGGGCCACTGGCGCCTTCGCCACCGGAGGCGGCAGATCCGCCGCTATCGCCGCACAACCCAACGCTACTGTGCCGGCGGCGAACGCTGCGCCACCGACGAACGCACGCAATGTCATGATCGACCCTCCACCCGTACCCCGAATGCGCGCGCCCCCAAGCGGAAAACCGGAACCCGACAGCCGGTTTTTCCTGGTCGCAGAAAGCCGCACGTCTTCGGAAAAAGCGTGGTGGTGAAATGGCGGGAAAATGACGTCTGTTGCGGTGCTGAACAATTCGCAAATTTAGCCTAAGTCGCGTGTTTGGCGCGTAAACCGCAGCTCCAATCGCCCGTCCGGCAATCTCGATCCCGGCGCCGCCGCAATTGCCGCGGTTCCACCGCGCGTTGCGTCAGCACAAGCACCGAGTGGTTGCCCGGCGTGGGTGGGCCTGTATCATCGAGGCGAATAAGATCGCTTCAGGGGAGGAATGAGAAATGACTTTAGCGCAAAACGTATATCAGATTGGTTTTGTGGTGCCGGACATCCACAACGGCATGGCGTTCTTTAAGGACAAATTGGGCGTTCCCGAATTCTTGTTCATCGAAAAGCCCGAACTGCAGGACGAGACTTATCTGGGCAAGCCGGCGCCGCTGCGGTTGCACTTGGCCTTCGGCTGGTGCGGCGAAACTCAAGTCGAGTTGATCCAGACCATTGCCGGCGTCAGCACCTATTCGAAGTTTCTCGATCATAATCCCAGAGGCGGCATGCACCATTACGGCATTGAAGTGCCAAATTATGCGCAAGGGGTGAAGGAGATGGAAGCCGGCGGCTTTGCACTGGTGCAAGGCGGCCGCCACAACGAAACGCGCTTCGCGTATTTCGACACCACCGCAACGATCGGCGCGCTCACCGAGGTGGTCTATCTGCAGCCGGAGGAAAAAGCCTTCATGCAGACGCTCAAGCAAAAGAAATAAGAGCGCGCCCGGTTCGGCGCGTGGAGCGCGCCGCTTAGAACGACCGGCTATAGAGCTCCGGCGAAAATCCGACGAGGATTTTGCCGCCGCCAAGCTCGAGCACCGGCCGCTTGATCATGGACGGCTGCGATAGCATGAACGCCAAGGCTTTCTTGGGGTCGATGCCTTCCTTGTCCTTATCCGGCAGCTTGCGGAAGGTCGTGCCGGCGCGGTTGAGCAGCGTCTCCCAACCGACTTTTTTGAACCATCGCTCCAGATGCTCGCGGTCGATGCCAGCGCTTTTGTAGTCGTGGAAGGCATAACCGACGCCATGCTCGTCGAGCCAAGCGCGCGCCTTCTTCATCGTGTCGCAGTTCTTGATGCCGTAGATCGTGATCGGCAAGGCTCTCTCCAACTGGACGGTTCATCATGTCGTGGACGATGGCGACGAAAGCGAAGCTTTGAGTTTTGCAAAAAAGCCGAAGTAGAAACAGAGCAAAAAGAAAATAGTATGGGGAATGGTGCGCCAGCCGTTGATCTGCGGCGTAAAGACAAAGTCCGTACCCAGGAGCGGCACCGAGACGTTCGCGATATAAAAATAGAACTGCGTTCCGGCACTGACAAAGAACGCGCCGGCCAGGAACTTGCGGACCTCTCGGAATCGGTAGGTCAAATACAGCGCCACCAGGCCCCAGATGATGGCCACCGTCACCAGAACTGGAAACATCACGTCTGCTCCCTGTTTCAGGCGCCCCAGCCGGCACTCTCGGTCGCCGCAAGCGGATTACCGCTATCCCATTGGTTGGCGGTGACTCGGCAACCGGAAACGGAGCCCGCTTCGTTGGAAACCAGCCACAGCAACGGCGGCACCATGATCGCCGGATCGAGCAGCGCGCCCCTCGCATGCTCCGGGAAAGCGTCGGGAATCATGCCCGTCAGCGTAGCACCCCAGGGAGCAACGCGTTGACCGTCACCCCGGTCCCGCGCAAGTCCTGAGCCCAGATGACGGTCTCGGATTCCAGCGCCGCCTTCGACGGACCATAGGGCGAGAAGCCAGGCCGACGCATGGTCGAATAGCTCATCGAGACGTTGACGATGCGGCCCCATCCCGCCCGCGCCATGTGCGGCGCCGCCGCACGCGCCATCAGGAATGGGCCGTTGACGTTGGTGTCGATCACCATCCGCCAGGTTTTCGGCTCGACCTCCCAGAACCGGGTTGGCTCGGTCATGAAGGTTTCGCTGACATATTTCATGCCGCGGCCGGCATTGTTGACCAGAATGTCGAGCCGGCCGAACCGCTCCAGCGCAGTATCCACCACCCGCTGCGCGTCGCCCTCCCGCGTGACGTCAGCGAGGACCGGGAGAACCACACCGTCGCCCGCCTCGGCCGCCAGTGCCTCGATCTCCGCGCGCTCGCGCGCCGCCGTCGCCACCACCCGAATGCCGTGACGCACCAGACCTAGCGCCATCGCCCGGCCGAGGCCGCGCCCCGCTCCGGTGACGATCGCCACCCGCCCGCTGCTCGCCGCCTTCTCAGCTTTGGAGGGAAGGATATCCGTATGAGGCACGACTCACTTCGATCGTTATCGCCAAGGCTATTCCGCCCTGCGCTCGTCCGGTCGAGACTCACCGACCAGGGCGGCGCTTTCGGTCGGCTCGCCGCGACATAAAGCATAGCATGAGGCCGCCTTTGCCCAACATATACGCTTGCGCTTGGGCGCGGCGCTTTGGTTCAATCGTCGGGAATTGCAAACGGTGACATCCATGCCCGCACTTAGCCAAGTTGATTTAGGTCTTGCCGAACTCAGCAAAGAGCGCGCGCTCGGCAATAAAGGAGCGACCAAGGCGCGGGCGGTGCCGCGCATCGACATGAGCAACTTCGAAACACGGCGCGCCGAGATCGCGGAGCAAGTCTGGCGGGCTTCGACCGAAATCGGCTTTTTTCAGCTCGTCAATCACGGGATCCCGCGGGAGCAAATCGACGAAGCGTTCGCGATGTCGGAACGCTTCTTCGCCTTGCCTCGCGAGACCAAGGCGCAGTATCCGCTGCGGCCGGGCACCAATGCGGGCTGGGAATACAAAAGCCAGGTGCGGCCTTCGACCGGCGCCGCTGACCAAAAGGAATCCTACCAAATCACCGTGCCGCGCATGGCCGAGCTGTGGCCGACCGGCAACGAGCTGCCCGGCTTCAAGGCGGCGATGTTTGCCTTTGAACGCGCCAATTGGGCGCTCGGCATGAAAGTATTGTCCTGCTTCGCGCTCAAGCTCGGCTTTAGTTCGGACTTTTTCACTGACCGCCACGACCCCCAGTCACCGGACTATCAAAGCACCCTGCGGCTTCTTCACTACCTGCCGATGGCGAACGCAACGGGCGCCGATAACAACGGCTGGCGCGCGGGCGCTCACACCGACTTCGACTGCCTCACCTTGCTGCATCAACGCGTCGACCAAGGCGGCTTGCAGCTATGCCCTGGAAAAGACCTCGCCGACGTCGCCTGGACCGACGTCGACCCACTGCCCGGCGTCATCACCTGCAATATCGGCGACATGCTGATGCGTTGGAGCGACGACAAACTGTTATCGACCCTGCACCGCGTGCGCATGCCGGGAACCGGTGAATATACCGGACCGCGCTATTCAATCGCCTTTTTCTGCCAGGCGAACAAAGACGCCGTCATCGAAGGGCCGGGCAAAAGCTACGCGCCGATCACCGCGCACGACTACCTGCAGCAGCGGATCGCAGCCAACTACGCGAAGTGAGGCGGGGCGACAATGCATGCGGCAATTCACTTAATGCTTAAATTGATCCGCATGAGGACTTCGACCCTTCACGGAAACTGATGTCACGATACCGTTGCGCAGGGAGACAAATTTATTCTCGCCATAGACGTATTGTTGTATTTTCCGTTTTTCCGCATCTTGGTGTTCACATATTGCGGCCGTCCCCAGCAGGTTGCCGCGACTTGCGCCGCGTTCATTCCCAGTTTCGGATCGCCCTTCTTTTTGCATTCCGCAGCTGCCAGCGCGGGATCGGTCGTCGTTGTTGTAGTCGTCAAGAGTAGAGCGTCGACAAAACCAGAGCGCCCATCGTCCAGAACGACACGAAAAAACGGATCGTCGATCGATTTTGCTCCGACTTCCACATGGTTCGTCACAAGACCGTCGACCTTTAGATGTGAGCCGGATTGCAGCAATACCGCACAGTGCAGACTCGACGGCCCCTCGCACAAAGCAAGAAAGTGGAAGAGCCAATAATGCTTGCCGACGTAGTCGTTGTATTTCTGCATGCTGGGGAGCGGAGAACTTGTGACCAGCGTAAGGTCTGGTTTCAGCGCCGCCGCACAGCTGACAAGGCCACAAAGCGCGACGCAGCCGGCAATCGCACAAACCTTGCGCATTCCCCCTCTCCCCGGGGGCCATCCTTATACAACTAAAACGGGTTATCAAGCAATAAACAACGCTGGCCTCTGCCGGAATCCGGCCACAGCCTTCACTCCCACTCGATCGTGCCGGGCGGCTTTGAGGTCACGTCGTAGACGACGCGGTTGACGCCTTTGACTTCGTTGACGATGCGGGTTGAGACGGCGCCGAGGAAATTCATCTCGAACGGATAGAAATCCGCTGTCATGCCGTCGGTCGAGGTGACCGCGCGCAACCCGACGACGTAATCGTAGGTGCGAAAGTCGCCCATGACACCGACGGTGCGCACCGGCAACAGCACGGCAAAAGCCTGCCAGATGTCGTCGTAGAGGCCGACGCGGCGAATTTCTTCAATAAAGATCTCGTCGGCGAACCGCAGGATATCGAGCTTCTCCCGCGTGATGGCGCCCGGCACACGGATCGCGAGGCCGGGCCCGGGGAAAGGATGGCGGCCGACGAAGGCATCCGGCAGATCGAGCTCGCGGCCGAGCGCCCGCACTTCGTCCTTGAACAGTTCGCGCAGCGGCTCGATCAGTTTTAAGTTCATGCGCTCCGGCAGACCGCCGACATTGTGGTGTGACTTGATCGTCACCGACGGGCCCCCGGCAAACGACACGCTTTCGATCACGTCCGGATAGAGCGTGCCCTGGGCGAGAAAATCGGCGCCACCGACTTTCTTTGCTTCCACCTCGAACACGTCGATGAACAATTTGCCGATGGTCTTGCGTTTGACCTCCGGATCGTCGACGCCGGCGAGCGCGTCAAGGAAAAGCCTCTCGGCTTCGACATGAACAAGCGGGATATTGTAAGAGTGGCGGAACAGCGCGATCACGCGCTCGGCTTCGCCGAGCCGCAGCAAGCCGTGATCGACGAAGACGCAGGTGAGCTGGTCGCCGATCGCCTCGTGGATGAGCACCGCGGCTACGGCGGAATCGACGCCGCCGGAAAGCCCGCAAATCACTTTGCCCTTGCCTACTTGGGCGCGGATTTTTTCAATCGCTTCGTTCTTGAAGGCGCGCATCGTCCAGTCGCCGGCGCAGCCGGCAATGTTGCGCACGAAGTTGCGCAGAATGGCGGCGCCATCCGGCGTGTGCATGACTTCAAGATGGAATTGGGTGGCGAAGAACTTGCGCGTTTCGTCGGCGATCATGGCAATCGGTGCGTTCGGCGAAGTGCCGGTGGCGGCAAAGCCTTCGGGCAGCCTGGTGACGCGGTCACCGTGGCTCATCCACACCGGATAGCGCTCGCCGACTTTCCAGACGCCGGCATAGAGCGCCGACGGCTTGATCACTTCGACTTCGGCGCGGCCGAATTCGCGATGATGGCCGCCCTCGACTTTACCGCCGAGTTGCTGCGCCATCGCCTGCTCGCCGTAGCAAATACCGAGGACGGGGACGCCGGCCTGATAGATCGCGGGCGGCGCGAGCGGCGCATCCTTCTCCAGGACCGAAGCCGGTCCACCGGACAGCACGATCCCCTTCGGCCGCAGACTGCGCAGCGCTTCCTCGGCCTTCTGGAACGGCACGATCTCGCAATAGACGTCTTCCTCGCGCACCCGCCGCGCGATCAGCTTGGTGACCTGCGAGCCGAAATCGACGATGAGGATGGTGTCGTGCATAGCCGTGAAGCACGGTATGTGCGGCTGCAGCCTGCCGGGGTCAAGGGAGGGCCGACGTTCCGTCCACCGCTATGCGACCCGCCGCATGATTGCGATGTAGAATCCGTCGGTATCGGTCCGGCGCGGCGTCAACAACAGCCCCTCGTCCGACACCAAAGCCGCATGCCGGAACAGTGCCGCGCGCTCGGAAAGCGCCGCCGTCGCAACCTCGCGCGGCGGCACGACGGCGAACTGACCGCTGCGGGAAAGGAAGCCGCGGATCTGGTCGCCGTTCTCCTCGGCCAGCACCGAACAGGTGATGTAGGCGATGCGACCGCCGGCTTTGACCAGCGCGGCGGCCCGGTCGAGCAGTTCGCCCTGCTGCTTGACGCGTTCCGCAAGCGCGCCTGGACGCACGCGCCATTTGGCGTCCGGGTTGCGCCGCCAAGCGCCGGTACCGGTACAAGGCGCATCGATCAGGACCAGATCGATCCGGGCGTTGACGTCGGCGAGAACATCTTCCGCGCCGCGCGGCGTGCGGACCTGGATGTTGCGCGCACCGGCCCGCAAAATGCGTTCGTGAATTGGCGCCAGTTGGCGCTTGTCGATATCGGTTGCGTAAATCTGGCCGCGGTTTTCGGTCATGGCGGCAAGCGCAAGCGTTTTGCCCCCGGCGCCAGCCGCCAGATCCACCACCCGTTCGCCAGGCTTGGCGTTGGAGAACAACGCCGCAAGCTGCGAACCCTCGTCTTGAATTTCGATCATGCCCTTGCGGAAGGCCGGCTCGGCATGGAGCGCCGGGCTTTTGGCATCAGCCGCAAGCCGTATGCGCAGGCCGATCGGCGACCACCGCGTCGGCGCAGCCTCAAGATGGGAAAGCTTCGCGATGGCCTCTTCGCGCTCGGCTTTGAGCGTGTTGACGCGCAGGTCGAGCGGCGCGCGGCTCGCGAGCGCTTCACCCTCGGCGGCGCGATCCTCGCCGAAGACGCGCGCGAAATGCGGATCGAGCCAGTCGGGATAGTCGCCGCGAACCGGCGCCGGCGCGTTTTCGAGCGCATTCGCGGTCAGCGCAGTCCGTTCCGAAGGCGTCAAGGGCGGCGGCGCAAAGCGATCGCCGCTGCATAGCGCTTCGATCTCGCCAACGCCGAGCCCGCGCTCGCGCTGCAGCATGCCGATGACGCAGCCGCGCGGGCTTCCTTCATCCATCAGCCACGCCGACGAAGCCTTGCGGCGGAGCGTGTCATATACCAATCCGGCAATCGCGGCGCGGTCGGACGAACCAGCAAAGCGATGCGCCAGCCCCCAATCCTTGATCGCATCGCCAGCCGGCCGCCGCCGCGCTTCGATATCGGCGACCACCTCGATGGCGGCGGATAAACGGCCGCCAGGCGTCATGTGATCACCGCGCCTCCGAGGCTCATCGTTCGCGCCTGCGGTTTTATGTTTTCCAGGTCGGCCCGGCGTCCCAAACTTGCTGCATCCTCGCCGCCAACCCAGCCGGATCGGCGCGCGAATCGCGCCAAGTCTCTTCAGCCCGGTCGTCGGCCAGAACCAACTCTTCATCGCGGCGGATGGCCTGCAGCGTTCGATCGACGACCTGGTGCGCCGGCGTTTTCGGTCCCGGAATAAAGGCGGCCATATCGGTGTCGACGAAGCCGGCATGGATGCCGATCACGTTGGTTCTTTGAGCGCGAAGTTCGATCCGTGCCCCTTCAGCTAAGGCGATCTCGGCGTGTTTTGAGGCACAGTACGTGGCGTTGAACGGATACACGAACCAAGAAACGACCGAGAGCATATTGGCGATTACCCCGCCGCCGTTGCGCGCGAGGATCGGCGCGAAAGCACGAATCATGCGCAGCGTACCGAAGACGTTCACCTCCATCTCCCGGCGCATCGAATCTTCCGATCCCGGAGCCAGCATCGACGAAAGCAACATGACGCCCGCATTGTTAACGAGGATGTTCACGTCTGGGCATTGCGCCGCCGCAGCGGCGACGTCGCCCGGTTCGGTGATATCCAACCTAACGGGAATAACGCGAGGATCGGCGATTGCCGCAGGATCACGCGCTCCCGCATAGACCCTCGCCGCTCCCGCACCAATAAAGCCTTCGGCGAAAGTCTTTCCCAGGCCACGATTGGCGCCGGTGATGAGAACTACGCTACCTTCGATCTTCATGACCAGCCTTTTGACCGGTGTCAGGGTTAGATCGTCCTGCCGGCGTAAATGCCGACAATAAAGATGACCCACATCGCCATGAGCACGACAGCACCGACGATGTAAAAGGCGCCGCGCAGGCGCACGATATTGCTGGTGACATGGACATAAGCCTGCCCGAGCCGGCAAGCGACGAAAATCCACGCGAGGACGACAAAGAGCAAACCCGCCTGCTTCGTGACCAACGCCAGAATCGTCAGCACGTAAAACAGAACGGGCAGCTCGAACTGATTAGAGAATGAATGCGCAACCTGCGCGGTGCGCGCCGGCCATTTCGGCTCGCGCAACGCAATGTCCTGCGGCTTGACGGCGCCGGAACGGTAGTCGCCTTGCCGCAGCGCGCCCATCAAAAGCATCAACGCAAACGTCAGGACGACCTCGACGAACAGCGGCGAAAGAATAGCTTGCAGCGTCATTGGTTCCCCCGGGCAGAGCTAACGTCATTATCACGCGACAAGAGCCGCCGCCAATAACGGCCGTTTTATAGCTTGACGCTGATCGCGGTTTCGCCGTCGTCGTCGACGAGCGCGCTGCGCCAGGATTTGCCGTCGAACAGCGCCTTGGCGACGGTTTCGGCGGTGCCGCCGTGATTGAGATTGGCGGTGATGAGGACGCCGCCGGTACGCAACAACTTGCGCAATCCGGTATGCAGTGCCGGCCCTGGCGTGCCGCCGTCGAAAAAGGCGACGTCATAGCCGGGATCGAGCGTCGGCAGCACCGCAGCGAAATCGCCTTCATGCACGGTGATGCGATGATCGAAGCCGGCTGCGACGATATTCTCCCGCGCGATCTGCACATGCTGCGGGTCGCGTTCGACGCTGTCGACGGTGGAATTCGGCGCACCATAGGCAAACGACAGCGCCGTGTAACCGAGCGCGGTGCCGAGTTCGAGGATGCGCCGCGCCTGGATAGCGCCGGCAAGCACACCGAGCAGTGGGCCGTTATCGTAAGGGTAAGCGCCGCAGCCGTGGCCCCCGCGATGCTGGTTGGTGGCCTTGCGGATTTCCGCAAACGGGTCGGCGAGCGCTTTTCTCATTGCACGCGCTTACTCACGGCTTGGATAGTTCGGGCTTTCACGCGTGATGGTGACGTCATGCACGTGGCTCTCGCGCAGGGCGGCACCGGAAATGCGCGTGAATTCGGCTTTGGCGTGAAATTCGGCGATATCCTTGGCGCCAACATAGCCCATGGCGGCGCGCAACCCGCCGGCGAGCTGATGCACCACATTGGCGACCGCGCCCTTGTAGGGCACCTGGCCCTCGACGCCCTCGGGTACGAGCTTGAGCGTGTCCTTGATCTCCTGTTGGAAGTAACGATCCGCGGAGCCGCGCGCCATGGCGCCCACCGAACCCATGCCGCGATAGCTCTTGTACGAGCGGCCTTGATAGAGATAGACCTCGCCCGGCGTCTCGTCGGTGCCCGCCAGCAGCGAACCGACCATGACGCAATCGGCGCCGGCCGCAATCGCCTTGGCGAGATCGCCTGAATATTTGATCCCGCCGTCGGCGATCACCGGCGTGCGGCTGTCGTTCGCCACCTGGACCGCATCGGTAATGGCGGTCAGTTGCGGCACGCCGACGCCGGCGATGATGCGCGTAGTGCAAATCGACCCGGGCCCGATGCCCACTTTAATCGCATCGGCGCCGGCATCTATGAGTGCCTTTGCGCCCTCGCCGGTCGCGACATTGCCGGCCACGACCTGAACCGCATTCGACAGACGTTTGATGCGCGTCACCGCTTCCAGCACGCGGCTGGAATGACCGTGCGCGGTGTCGACGACAACAAGATCGACGCCGGCCTCGATCAGCGCTTCACTGCGCGCATAGCCGGGATCGCCGACGCTGGTCGCCGCGGCAACCCGCAGGCGACCCTGTTCGTCTTTGCAGGCGTTGGGGTTAGCCACCGCCTTCTCGATGTCTTTGACGGTGACCAGACCGACGCAGCGATAGTCGCCGTCGACCACCAGGAGCTTCTCGATGCGGTGCTGGTGCAAGAGCCGCTTGGCTTCGTCTTGACTGACGCCTTCGCGCACAGTGATCAGCCGGTCCTTGGTCATCAGCTCGGAAACTTTTTGCCGGCGGTCGGTAGCGAAGCGCACGTCGCGGTTGGTCAGGATGCCGACGAGCTTGCCGGCGTGGCCATTGCCGCCGCCCTCGACGACCGGAATGCCGGAGATGCGGTTCTCCTGCATGAGCTTGAGGGCATCGTCGAGCGTAGCTTCAGGATGAATGGTGAGCGGGTTCACCACCATGCCCGATTCGAATTTCTTGACTTGCCGGACCTGCGCCGCCTGTACCGCCGGTTCGAGGTTGCGGTGAATGACGCCGATGCCGCCTGCCCGCGCCATGGCAATCGCCATATGCGCTTCCGTCACTGTATCCATAGCCGAGGCCACGATCGGAACGTTCAACCCGATGCTGCGGGTGATTCGCGACCGGATGTCCACATCCGACGGCAACACATCCGACAAACCCGGCTTGATGAGGACGTCGTCGAAGGTAAAGGCTTCGCGCGGACTGTTTTTGAGCATTGCCAACTCCGCTTGCGTCCCGCACATTTTTCGCGGGCCAGTGATGCGGGCGCCTACAAAACCGGTCATGAAAGGCAACCGCCCCGGGCCGGGCACTCGCCCCGCCCGCCAGTCATCACCCTGACGGCCCGCTTTTGGGTTGGCGGCGGTTCCTAGCATGTCCGCACCCGGATTCATAGATGGTGACGCATGGCTTTGCCGACCAGTGGACGGCGGAGTAGATTGCGCCCCAACCGAGACGGATAATGCGAGATAAGACGCGCAACGCCCTCGCGTGCATTGTGTTTGCGGCCCTGGCCATGCCGGTCAAAGCACAAGAGGTGCCGGTCCGACCACAGGATCTGACGGCGGACGAGCGGCGCTGCACCGGGCAGTGGCGCGCCACCAACGATGAACGTATCGCCGCCTGTACGGTACTGATCGATTCCGGCCGCTATCAGCCGCCGAATCTCGCTATCCTCCGTCATGATCGCGGGGTGTTGCTGCGCGCCAAGGGCGACCTCGTCGGCGCTCTCAACGATTTCAGCGAAGCCGTCACGCTCAACACCGACTATGCGCGCGCTTACGCCGACCGCGGCAGTCTGCGGCTGGCGCAGCACGATCTCGACGGCGCCATCGCCGATCTCGACACCGCGATCCGGCTGGATGCCAATGACGCCGCCGCCTTCATGACGCGGGGCAATGCGTACGACGAAAAGGCGGACTTCGACCGCGCCATCGCCGATTACAACGAGGCCACCCGGCTGTCGCCGAACTTTGCCGCGGTCTATTTCAATCGCGGGCTCGCATACCGCCGCAAGGGCGATTTCGACCACGCCATCGCCGATTACGATCAAGCCATCAAACTCGACCCCAAGAACGCCTCGGCGCTGAACAATCGCGGTATCGTGTGGTTCGAGAAAACCGATATCGATAAGGCCATCGCCGATTATAGCGGAGCGCTGCGCATCGACCCGAATTTCTCGCCCGCCTACAACAACCGCGGCGATGCCTGGCGCGCGCGGGGCGATCTTACCCGCGCGCTCGCTGATTTCGATCGCGCCATTCAACTGTCGCCGCAGTTCGCGCTGGCCTACAACAATCGCGGGCTAGTCCACTATCAGAGACGCGACTATGACCGCGCCATCGCCGATTTCGACGCTGCGATCCGCTTCAATCCCAATAACGCCGAGGCCTACGGCAATCGCGGCAACGCCCGCGATGACAAAGGCGACCGCGACGCAGCCATCGCCGACTATAACGAGGCCATCCGCCTCGATCCCAAGGGCGCCCGCTACTTCTACGACCGCGGCGTCGCATTGCGCCGTGACGGCGATTTCGACCGTGCCATTGCCGATCTGAGCGAGGCCATCCGCCTCAATCCGCAGCATGCAGCCGCTTACAACGAGCGCGGTTTCGCCTTCTATCAGAAGCGCGATTTCGAGCGCGCCATCCCCGATTACGACCAGGCGATTACGCTCAATCCGAAATTCGCCGTCGCCTACAACAATCGCGGCAACGCCTTCGACGACAAGGGCGATCCCGACCGCGCCATCGCCGATTACAACGAAGCGCTGCGCGTCGACCCGGTCTACGCGTCGGCGTTTTACAATCGCGGCATCGCCTGGCGACGCAAAGGCGACATCGACCACGCCATCGCCGACTACGATCAGGCCATCAAGCTCAACCCGACGGCGGCGGCCTTCAACAATCGCGGCAGCGCCTGGATCGCCAAAGGCGAGCCGGAACGCGCCATTGCCGATCTCGATCAGGCCATCAAGCTCGATCCGCGTATGGCCGACGCTTATATCAATCGCGGCAATGCCCATCGCGACCATCTCGATTTCGCCGACGCCATCACCGACTACACGCGCGCGATCGAGCTGTCGCCGAACGCGGCACTGGGCTTCTACAATCGGGCGTGGACGCATTACCTTGCCGGCGAAAACGTTCAGGCTCTCGCCGACATCGATCGCGCCATCGCGCTCAACGGCCGTTGGGCGAGCGCGCTATCCGCGCGCGGACTGATCCACGAGCGGCTCGGCGATGCCGCCGCCGCCATCATTGACTTCCGCAAAGCGGTCGAGATCGATCCGTCGTTCCAGCAGCCCGCCGAAGGCTTGCAGCGCCTCAAAGCCGGCCCGGCAAGCCGCTAGCGTGCCGCCGTCACCCTACAATCGCATCGTGCCGCTGATCGTGGCGGTGGCCCTGTTTATGGAAAACATGGATTCCACGGTCATCGCCACATCGCTACCGGCGATCGCGAATGCGCTCGGCACCAATCCGCTAGCGCTGAAGCTTGCCGTGACTTCATACCTCCTCGCGCTCGCGATCTTCATTCCGGCGAGCGGCTGGATCGCGGATCGCTTTGGCGCGCGCAATGTGTTTCGCATCGCCGTCGTGGTCTTTATGCTCGGTTCGATCGGCTGCGCGCTGTCTGGTTCGCTGGCCGAGTTCGTGTTGGCGCGCGTCGTTCAGGGCGCCGGCGGCGCGATGATGACCCCAGTCGGGCGCTTGATCCTTCTGCGCAGCATCGACAAGCGGCACCTGGTCCACGCTATGGCCTCAGTGACCATCCCGGCGCTGATCGGCCCGATTGCCGGACCGCCGCTGGGCGGCTTTATTACCACCTACGCTTCGTGGCACTGGATTTTCCTTATCAATGTCCCGATCGGTTTGATCGGCGTCGCGCTGGCCACCCGCTACATCGCCGACATTCCTACCGAACATCCCGGTCCGTTCGACTTCGTAGGCTTCGTCTTGTCGGGATTGGGCATCGGCGGATTGGCTTTCGGCCTCTCGGTGATGGGGCTTGCATTTCTGTCCGCGGGCGTCGTCGCCATCTTCATCGGCGTCGGCACGGTTTCGACGGTCGCTTACGTGCTGCACGCCCGGCATACGGCGGCGCCGATCCTCGATCTCGAACTGTTCAAGTTCGCGACATTTCGCGCCAGCATTGTCGGCGGCTTTTTGTTCAGGCTTGGCATCGGCGCACTGCCGTTTCTCTTGCCGCTATTGCTGCAGATCGGCTTTAAGCTGACACCGTTCCATTCCGGCCTGATTACGTTTACCGCGGCGCTCGGCTCGATTTCCATGAAGGCCGCCGTCGCCGGCGTCCTCAGACGCTTCGGCTACCGCCCGGTGCTCCTCTACAACAGTTTAATCAGCGCGTTTTTTCTGGCCGCCTGCGCGAGCTTCCTCCCGGGCATGCCGTTTGCGGCAATGATCGCCATTCTGCTCGCCGGCGGCTTTTTCCGCTCGCTCCAATTCACCGCGGTCAACACCATCGCCTACGCGGAGATTGGACCGGCGCTGATGAGCCGCGCGACCACGCTGACGTCGGTTGCGCAACAATTGGCGCTTTCAACCGGCGTCGCGGTCGGTGCGCTGATTGTCGAGATCACGCTGTGGTATCGGCATGAAACGACCATGGGGGCTGCGGATTTTCCGCCGGCCTTTCTCGTTGTCGGCTTGCTCACGGCCTCGGCGAGCCTCGTCTTCACGCAGTTGCCGGCCGACGCCGGCGCCGAGCTTGCCGGACGCCACGGCTCGGGGCTGGCCGAAGAAGAGAAGCCCGCCTAGCGCGGCTTATCGAGCATCGAGGCTTCCGCCGCGAAAACCGCGCGCAAGCAAATAAAGCTCGGCAGAGTCGGCGCGGCTTGCCGGCGGCTTGATGTGTTTCACGGCCGAAAAGTCCCGTTTGAGCTCGGCAAGCAGTACCGCCTCGGTGCCGCCTTGCAGGACCTTGCACAGAAAGCTACCGCCCGGCGCCAGCACTTCGCGGGCGAAGTATGCCGCCGCTTCGGCCAGCGCTATGATGCGCAAATGGTCGGTTTGCCGATGGCCGGTGGTGTTGGCGGCCATGTCGGACAAAACGACATCGGCTTTGCCGCCGAGCATAGACTTTAAGCGCTCGGGCGCGCTCGCCTCGAGAAAATCGAGCTTGATGAAGTCGACGCCCGCGATCGGCTTCAAGTCGAGAATGTCGAGTGCGATGACGCGGCCGCCCGTGCCGACGCGCTTTGCCGCGACCTCGCTCCAGCCGCCAGGCGCGGCGCCGAGATCGACTACCCGCGCACCGGGCTTGAGCAGATGAAAGCGGTCGTCGATTTCGGCAACCTTATAGGCGGCGCGTGAACGGTAACCTTCGCGTCGCGCGCGCGCGACATAGGGGTCGCTGATCTGACGTTCGAGCCAGGCGCGCGACGACGGCGTGCGGCGTTTGCCACCCTTTAGCCGCGCCATCAGCCTTCACCGGGCATTCGTCAGGCTTCGCCCCATACGCCGTCGGCTCGCATCATTTCGACCAGCATGCCCTCGCGCAGGCCGCGATCGGCAACACGCAAGCGTTCGCACGGAAAGAATCGGCGGATGGCATCGAGAATGGCACAGCCGGCAAGCACCAAGTCGGCACGCTCGGCGCCGATGCACGGATTGGCGGCGCGTTCATCAAAACTCATGGCCATCAGCTCGTCGACCACCCGCGAGACCTGTTCATCGGACAGCCAGCAACCGTCGACGCGCCGGCGATCGTAGCGCCGCAGCCGCAAAAATACGCCGGCGATGGTCGTCACCGTGCCGGAGGTGCCGAGCATATGAAAGCCGCCGAGATCGCCACGGTGCTCGGCGGCGAAGTTTCCGACGAAGCCGGCGACCTCTTCCACCATCGCATCGTAGATTTCGCGCGACACGACAGTGCCGCCGTAGCGCTCCGCAAGCGTCACCACCCCGACCGGCAGCGAGGCCCAGCCGACGATGTCGGGCTGCGGTGGACCGCGGCGCGTTCCATTCGGCGGTCCAAGCCGCACGACTTCCGACGACCCGCCGCCGATGTCGAACAGAATGACGCCTGAAGCGGCCGGATCGAACAGCTCGGTGCAACCGGCCGCCGCCAATCGTGCCTCGGTTGCCGAATCGACGATCTCCAGTTCGAGCCCGACCTTGTCGGCGACTCGCGCACGGAATTCTTCGCCATTTTGGGCAGCCCGGCAGGCTTCGGTCGCGATCAGGCGGGCGCGCCGGACGCCACGCGCATGCATCTTGTCGCGGCATACCAGGAGCGCCTCGACGGCGCGCTGCACGGCCGCTTCGCTGATGCGGCGGGATGCGACGATGCCCTCCCCCAGCCGGATGATGCGCGAGAATGCATCCACGACCCGAAAGCCGTCGGCAGTCGGGCGTGCGATCAAGAGCCGGCAATTGTTGGTACCGAGGTCAAGCGCCGCGTAGGTTCCGTCGGCTTGTTCGTCGGCGCCGGCCTGATCGCGATCGCGGCGAAAGCCGTCACGGCGAACGCCGTAAGGCGTGCGGCGGGGCCAGCGCCGCCTCGATGCTCCACGGCCATCGAGGCCGCCGGATGGCGGCGCTCCCTCGTTCATCCACGACCTTCCTGCCGCCCCGAAAGCCCCCGCAGCTCGCTCGCTGCGGTCATGTTGAAGCTCAAAGTCGCGGGGGAATGTAGCAGCCACAGCCGCAGCGGCCAATACTGCGCTTTTCCCGCCCATGAGCCATGTTTTGTGGAAGCTTGTGGGCCTGCACCAAGTCCACTATGTCACGGCACGAGGATTTGCGGAATTAGACAGCGATGAATTTGCACCAGCCTGCCGGCCGAACGGCCGACAAGATGACCGCCGATGAGCTGGCTGCCGAGCGTCTGACGGTTGAAAAATTCGCCATTGGCCAAGCGGTACCGCGCAGCGAAGACCCGATGCTGCTGCGTGGACAAGGCCGCTACACCGACGACGTCGGTCTTCCGGGGCAGGCCTATGCGGTGATGGTCCGCAGCAGCCACGGCCATGGCCACATCCGCGCCGTCAACACGCAAGCGGCGCGGACAATGCCGGGCGTGCTCGCCGTCTATACCGCAGCCGATCTCGAGGGCTACGGTCCGCTCAAATGCATCGTGCCGCTGAAAAACCGCGACGGCTCGCCGATGAAGAAACCGTGGCGCGGTGCGCTCGCCAAGGACAAAGTGCGCTATGTCGGCGATCCTATCGCCTGCGTGATTGCGGACAGCGTCTTTGCGGCCAAGGACGCGGCTGAGGCGATCGCGATCGACATCGAAACGCTGCCTGCGGTCACGTCCGCCGAAGCGGCGGCGCGCGACGGCGCCCCACGCCTTTACGACGATGTGCCCGGCAACGTTCCGCTCGACTATCACTTTGGCGACGCCGCCGCCGTCGAGGCCGCCTTCGCCAAAGCGGCGCACGTTACCCGACTGAACCTCATCAACAGCCGGGTGGTGGTGAACGCCATGGAGCCGCGCGCGGCGGTAGCGTCCTACGACGGCAGTCGCTTTACTTTTTACGTCGGGTCACAAGGTGTGACCGGCATGCGCGGTCAGGTCGCGGATGTGTTCGGGTTGGAGCCGAAGGCGGTCCACGTGCTGACCGGACAGGTCGGCGGCTCGTTCGGCATGAAAGGCGTGCTCTTTCCCGAATATGTTTGCATCCTTCATGCGGCGCGTGCACTTGGCCGGCCGGTGAAATGGACCGACGAGCGCTCCGGAAGCTTCTTCTCCGACAGTCACGGGCGCGACCATGAATTCCTGGGCGAGCTCGCACTGGACAAGGATGGCACGTTCGTCGCCCTGCGTTTCACCGGCTACGCCGATATGGGCGCTTTCCTGTCGCCGATGGGGCCGTTTCCGGGAACGCTCAATATCGTGAAAAACGTGCAGAGCATGTACCGCACGCCGCTGATCGAGGTCTCGTCGAAATGTGTGTTCACCAACACCTCGCAGATCGGCCCGTATCGCGGCGCCGGCCGTCCCGAGGGCAATTATTTTTTGGAACGGCTGATCGACGCTGCGGCCGCCGAAATGGGCCTCGATCGTGTAGCCATCCGCAAGCGTAATCAGATTCGCCCTGGCGAACTGCCCTACAAAACCGCCTCCGAGATGACCTATGACAGCGGCGACTTCCCGGCGCTGACCAAGCAGGCGCTCGAACTCGCCGACGTCAAAGGCTTTGCCCGCCGCAAACGCGAAAGCGCTCGCCGCGGCAAGCTGCGCGGCCTCGGCATCGGCAATTTCCTTGAAGTCACCGCACCGCCGTCAAAGGAGCTTGCCGACATCAGCTTCAACGCCGACGGCACGGTGACGCTCGCGACCGGCACGCTCGATTTCGGCATGGGTCACGCCACACCGTTTGCGCAAGTCTTAAACGAAAAGCTCGGCGTTCCGTTCGACAAAATCGTGCTCGTGCAAGGCGACAGCGACCGCCTGGCCATGGGCGGCGGCAGTGGCGGCTCAAAATCGATCATGCACAGCGGAACGGCGATCGTCGAAGCCTCGGCCAAGATCGTCGAGAAGGGCAAACAAATCGCAAGCCACGTTCTCGAAGCCGCCGCGTCTGACATTGAATTCGAGCGCGGCAATTTCGTGATCGCCGGAACCGACCGCTCGATCTCGATCATGGAGCTTGCGCAGGCTGTCCGCGACGGCAGCACTAAATTGCCGCCAGACGCGCCGCAATCGCTTGACGTCACCCATATCAGCGACGGTCCGAGCGCGGCCACCTTCCCCAATGGCTGCCACGTGGCCGAGGTTGAAGTCGATCCCGAAACTGGAGTGGTCGAGGTTGCGAACTATTCCTGCGTCAACGACTTCGGCGTCGTGGTCAATCCGCTGGTGGTGGCCGGCCAGCTGCACGGCGGCGTGGTGCAGGGCATCGGCCAGGCGCTGATGGAGATGACCGTCTATGACGGCGACGGACAATTGCTAACCGGGTCGTTCATGGACTATGCGATGCCGCGCGCAGGCGACGTTCCGGCCTTCATCCTCGCCGACCGCCCGGTGCCGGCGAAGACCAATCCGCTTGGCGTCAAAGGCTGCGGCGAAGCCGGCTGCGCCGGTTCGCTCACCTCGATCATGAACGCCGTCGTTGACGCGCTCGCCGCCCGCGGCATCCGCCATCTCGACATGCCGCTGACGCCGTTCCGCATCTGGCAGGCCTTGCACGCCGCCGATGGTGCGGGATATCCGGTCCGATGACACAGGCCATTTCGGTTCCCGTCAGCCGCGTCGGCGAGCTTCGATCGGTCGCGCCGATCTGCGTCGCACACTTTCTCAGTCATTATTACATGATCATCCTAGCGCCGCTGTTCGTCTTCGTGCGCGCGGATTACGGCATCAGCTACACCGAACTGGCGCTGGCGCTCACGGCGTTCAACGTCGTCTCGGCGGTGTTGCAAACGCCTGCCGGCTTTTTGGTCGACCGCGTCGGCGCGCGCGTGGTGCTGATCGCCGGCGTCGCGCTCGGCGCGATCGCCTTTACGGTCGCCGGCCTCGTCCACTCTTTCACCGTTTTCATTGCGATGTTCGCGCTCGCCGGCCTCGGCAACACTGCCTATCACCCGGCCGATTATTCGCTGTTGTCAGACTTGAGTCCGCCGTCGCGGATCGGGCAGATTTTTTCGTTCCACACCTTTTCCGGAATCCTCGGCGGCGCCGTCGCGCCGGTTACGTTGTTGGCCATGCAGAGCCGGTTCGGTTGGCGCGGCGCGTTTGTCGGCGCCGGCATTCTCGGCTTCCTCGTGCTCGTGCTTTTGTTGGCGCAGCGGCCGGCGCCCACGAGGCAACACCACGCCGGCGCGCAGCCGCAAAAAAGCGGCGACCGTTCGGTTGAGCCGGCGAGTGGCTGGCGATTTCTACTGTCGCCGCCGATCATTATGAACCTCTTCTTCTTCATTCTCATTTCGCTGATGGGCGGATTGGGTAATTTCTTTGTCGTCACGCTGGCCGCGCTCTACGACACGCCTAACACGCTCGCCAACGGCGCTTTGACCGGAATGCTTCTGTTCAGTGCGCTCGGCGTCCTCGTCGGCGGCTTTTTGGCTTCACGCACGACGAGACACGCCACGGTCGCCGCGATCAGCCTCGGCTTGGCCGGAATAGTCACCTTGCTGGTGGGTTTCATCGGCTTTGCCCCCGTTGCGTTGTTGTTGATGGCGTCGCTGTCGGGCCTATTCGGCGGCATCGCCGGCCCGTCGCGCGATATGCTGGTGCGTGCTGTAACGCCGAGAGGTGCGTTCGGGCGAGTGTTCGGCTTTGTTTCGTCCGGCTATAACATCGGCTCCATGATCGCGCCGCCGATTTACGGTATGCTGCTTGATCATGGCGAGCCGCGGGCCGTGTTCGTTTTCTCGGCCGCCTGCTGCATTCTGTGTATCGCCACGGTCGTTTTCGGCGTGGCCGGGCACGGCAGGCGAGAAGCGGCGGTCTAGGGCGCGCCCGCAAGCCGCCGCAGGCTGGTCGCCGAAATTTTTTCCGTCTCTTCATCCAACACGATGCGGTCGACGGTGTAGCCGACATCGCGCCCGCAAAAAACGTTAGTGATGTTCGGCGCGGCACCATGGTGAAGCGACCGGCATAGACAGACAGCGCCGCCTCGATGCGCTGCTTGACCGCAAAAAACGGCAGCGGGTTTTTGTCGTCGAGCCCTTGGGTATCGCGCACGGCGATGCAGACCTGCCCGACCCGGCGCAGGCCCTCCTCGATGAGACGCAAATGACCGTCGTGAAACGGTTGATAACGTCCGATGAATAAGGCCGTCGGCTTCTGCGGATCGAACGGCGGTCGCAATAGCGCCAGCGTCTGCTCGGCCCAGTATTGCGGCGCGTCTTCGGCCTCGATGCGCAAATCGTACCGTTCGGGCGCAACAAACACGCGGTTGGTGTCTTCGAAACGGCCGCGTTCGATCCGATCGGCCCAGATGGTGAAAGCGTCGCCGAAGGCGGATCGCGTTTGCGGAGTCGGACAAATGAAATCCGCGATCACCGTGCCGCCGGCTTCAACCACGCGGTCGCACATCCAACCCATGCGCCGCGAATGCTCAACACGGTCGTCATGAGTAAAGCCGAGGTCCTGGGACAGATTGGCGCGCACCGCGTCGGCGCTGAAGACCACGGCGTTCAGAAGCGGCGCCAGCACATTGGCGAATGTGGTCTTGCCCGCGCCCGGCAGGCCATGATCAAGATTTTGCGAGTCACCGCCGCACGCCTGCCAAGAATCCGATAAACCTTCCCTATCGGGTTGTAGCGGGCGTTCTGGCACGGTTCAAACGGCGTGCACCGCATCCGCTTATACGCCAGCTGCTGCCTTGGCTTCCATACTCTCTCTGAGCAGCATCGTCTTCGACAGCTCCGCAGGTTGCGGCTTTGCAAACAAAAACCCCTGCACGGTGTCACAGCCGAGTTCAGCCAACGTCCGCAAATCATCATGGTCTTCGACGCCCTCAGCGCAGGCCGAGGCCTGAAATCGATGCGCTAGGTCGACGACACTTTGGCACAGCGTGCGCTTCGCGCCATCCGACGAACAGCCTCTGACAAAGCTGGCGTCGATTTTGACCTCCACGACCGGCAAGTCGCGAAGCCGGGCGAAGGCGGAATACGCTGAGCCGAAATCGTCGATCGATATGCGAATATTGTACAATTTCAGTTGAATGGCGATTTCGCGCGCAAGCTCTGGATTCTGGATGAGTTCGCCTTCGGTCGCTTCGATGATCAGGCCCGGAAACTTCGTGTGGTTCGGCCGTGCGCGGCGTATCAAATCGACGAAGCCGGGCGATATCAGGACTGAGAGCGGTATGTTGACAGCGATCAGCGGCGGCGAGTCCAACTCACGAAAATGCTCGATCCAATCAGCCATTGCCTGCTGGACCACGAATTTCGACAATGGCGCATAGACTGGCTCGCCGGCCGGCGGCAGGAAGCTGCCCGGAGACAGTACGCCGAACTGAGGATGCCGCATCCGCAGCAGCGCCTCAATGCTGTGTACGGACAGAGATTTGAGATCGAATTTCGGCTGATACCACAGCTCCAGCCAGCCGTTCAGCAGCGCCTTTTCGACGCTGGCTTTCGGCGGCAAACGCACCGAGTCCTGCGGCAGATACTTGGCCGTTTGTGGCGCAGCGCGAAGGCTCGCCTCCAACTCTTCAAACGGAAACGGCTTTCTGATCGACGGCAGCATGGTCAGGCCGTGCGCGACGCCGACATCATGCACATCCTGCAGCGTCTGCAGGTCGCTCATGCTGATCAAGATTACCTTGCCGCCAAATCTCAGACGCTGCAATTGGTGGATCATTTCGACGGCGTCCGAGTCGCCGAGCGCAAGATCCAGAATTAACACCTCGGGGCGACGTGCTGACGGAGTGTCGAGCCGTCGCAAGCAGGTGCCGGCGTCGCAAAAATATTCCGGCGCGAAACCGCCGGTGGCGAGCAGCCGACAAATAATTTCGCAGACTTTTGGATTGTCATCGAGCACGAACGCCGCGGGCTTGTCGCTCGGACCGATGGGTTTCGATGTCTGCACGGATCAAAGCGGGATTATGTTGGCCAATTTATTCCGCGCAGCTCGAAAGCCGGATATCCGCGGACGTATTAAACATCGTGGAATTAATTCGTTCTCAATGAGCAACCTACGTTCTTTTGCGTAAAATAGCCCGGGCTCTCACGCTGGGACAGATCCCCGCTGCGGCGACGGGCGTTGACATAGCCGTCTTTGTGAGCGGCCTATCCCCAAGTATGGTTGGAGCCGAGGTTACCAGCGGGGGCCGCCGTCGGCGAAATAGTGCTGGCCGCCGTCCGCCAATTCACCGCCGCCGGTTTTGTCGCGACTCCGCGACTTCGCGTTGAAAACGATGTTCACCAGGTCCGCGGTGTTTCTTGCTTTGAGCTTGTCCATGATTCGCGCCCGGTGCACCTGAACAGTCCGGAAGCTTATGCCCAGCTGGAGAGCCACTTCCTTACTCGAGTCCCCCTCGATAATTCTCGCCAACACGTCGTGCTCGCGCGGCGTCAGCAATTCCTCGCCAGGAAATCCGCCCGACCGACGGCGGGTGGCATGAAACTGCGCCTTATCGTGCCGCCAGGTTTCCACGCTATTCTGCACCCGCTCGACGATCGTATCGGGCGCAAACGGCTTCTCTATGAAATCGAACGCACCGCGCTTTACGGCCTCGACGACTACTTGAGTTCGGCAGTGGGCCGAGAGAACAATAATCGGCGCCCTAAAACGGTGAGTATCAATCCGGCTTAGCGCGTCGAGCCCGGAAGTACCGGGCAATTGAATGTCGAGAAGCACGCACTGCGGCGTGCGTTTGCGCGCCTCGGCGAGAAACGAGTTGGTTTCGGCGAAGCAGGTCACTGTATAACCGACACTCTCGAAGAGCGCCGCGAGCACTTCGCGGATGTCGCGGTCGTCTTCCACAAGATAGATTTCAGGATACGCTTGATTAGTCATTGCTCGTTACTCGATACGCTGTCACGCTTGCTTCAAACGACATGGCTTCTGTCGAGTGATCGGCCCTTGTGAAGCCGCTCATTCATGCAGTTGACCAAGCCCTATGAACGACGGACCGCCTAATCCGATCGGACGGCCGTCAATGACGGCCTGACTGTTAGCTCGCCCGTTCGAACCGGCGGAAGATTTGCCGATCTCATTCCTGATGCGGTCGATGTTGTGGAGTACGAATAGTCGGATGGCCGAAGACAAATTCGTTTGCCGTCGATCACGGTCGATTTCGCCGAGCAGGTCCGACAAAGACTTTCCCCGATCCTTCGCGACCGCATGGAGACCATTCCAAAAATCTGGCTCAAGACTCACGCTGGTCTTGAAGCCGCCGATGACCACGGATCTTTTTCTGATAAAGGATTTCAAGTTCTTCTCCTGCGGAATTCGGCCGCGCCACCGAAACAGCGCGGTGCATCGGCGCATAACTTTCCACGAATCAAATAATACTGCGGCGAGCGTATGCCGCTGTTCAAAATAGAACGATCACTACGGCGGTACCTCGCAAACGTCGCTATTGTTTTGTTCGTAGGAACAACAACAACAGATCGTTAACCGCGGTCGGCCGCATCGTTCAGCAGCACGCTCAGGAGCGTGCTGTGGACGACGGTCTGGCCATCCGCAGTACTGATGTGCCCTGCCCTGCGAAATTTGTTCATAAACTCGCAGACACGCGGCCGTGTCGTCCCGATCATGTTAGCCAAGGTCTGTTGGTCGACGCGTGGAGTAATTGAATCGACGCCGTTCTGGTCGAACTGAGCCAATATCAATAGCAGGCGCGCGAGGCGTCTTTCGCTGGAATTGAATAAATGATTGATGACGTCGGCTTCCAGCCGATCGACGCGGACTAAGAGAAAATCGGCAAACCAGCCGGCAAAAGACGTGTCGGTGCGCATTGCCCGGGCCACCGCAGAAGACGGCATTCGAACGATCCGGCAGTCGCTCAAGGCGATGGCGGTGGCAAAATGAATCCGATGCCCGCGTAACCCGCACTCACCAAAAAACTCACCGGCCTGTACAATGCCGATCACGCCCTCTTTGCCGATTTTGGAAATGACGGAGTCCTTGACTCGCCCCGACGCAAGAAAAAACACCTCGTCGGTGTCGTCACCCTGTCTAAAGATGACTTGGCCCGCCCTTATCTGCGCAATGCTGCCGTTGCATAGACGAAGAAGCATGTGCCAGTCGAACTGGCTCCGCTCCTTCCTATCCACAGCATCATGCATCCGTCGGTGTCAGTCGCTAACAACGGGGAGTGTGATGCGTAGCGCAACTTTTAGTTAGGAAAAATACGTACGCGCTCTAAGGATAACTACTTAGGCCCAAGTGCCGCCGGTTTCGGCGCGCCTGACGAGGCGGGATTTTGCGCCAGGTCGCCGGTGCCCTTCCAAGGCTTTCAGCGTGGGCGCTTCGTCGCCGGCTCGATGCCAAGCTCCGTCGCTATCTGTCCGAGGTGCAGCATACTGCGCGCGCCAAGCTTGCGCATGAGATTGCCGCGATGGATCTCCACCGTGCGT
>Ga0181525_10000471_pt1 | contig 35120 bp, 30 predicted proteins | sample PEATcosm2014_Bin_48_FD_121100 | JGI IMG/M metagenome (GOLD analysis project Ga0181525, IMG submission 121100) | Peatland microbial communities from MTU Mesocosm Facility, Houghton, MI, USA - PEATcosm2014_Bin06_10_metaG | ecosystem: Environmental > Terrestrial > Soil > Wetlands > Peat | place... | reverse complement strand
GTCGTACACGTTGAGGAAGTTCTTGAACACCAGCACCGAGTTGATGATGAAGAACGGGAACAGCAGCGGGAACGTCATGTGCCTGAACTTCGACCACGCGCTCGCCCCGTCGATCGAGGCGGCCTCGTACACCTCCGTGGGGATCGCGACCAGGCCGGCCAGGAAGATGATGATCGCGCCCGGGATGGCCTGCCAGGAGGCTACGAAGACGACGCCGAGCCAGGCCAGGTGCTGGTTGGCCAGCAGGCTGCTGGTGAACGGGGTGAAGTGGAGCTCCGCCGAGACGATCGGGATCGAGTTGGAGATGATGAAGGTGAAAACGTAGGAGATCACCAGGCCGGAGATGACCATCGGCAGGAAGAACAGGGTGCGGAACGCGCGCTGCCACTTGATCTGGGAATTCAGAGCGAGCGCTAGCAGCATGGCGGTTATGTTGACGACCAGGGTGCCGACGATCGCGAACAGCAGCGTGAACCCGTAGGAATCACGGATATTCGGGTCGGAGAACGCGGCCTGGTAGTTGGCCAGGCCGATGAACTTCCATCCCCCGTACCCGACGTAATCCGTGAAGCTGTAGAACATCCCATTGATAGCCGGGTAGATAATGAAAAAGGTGAACAGCGCTATCGCCGGGATGATCATGAAAAGATACGTCGGGGAGACGGGGAAGAACACCTTCTTCAGCGTGCCGAGGGGGCCGCGCCCGGCAGGGGCTGAGGTCGCGGTCATACCTGCCTCCTAGATCGGGTGCCGACGCCGTTCACGCCGCGTTCCGTACGGCCAGGCGCTTGAAGTCGCCGTCCATCGACGAGGTGAAGCCGCCGACGTCCCCGGTCAGCATCATTTCCTGGATGTAGTTCCCGACCGGGATCGTGATCGGCACGTATGTTCCCGCTCCCTGGTAGAACCGGCCGGATTTGACGTAGGAGTCGAGGCCGGTCACGATCGGGTTGGTCTGCGCCGGAGCGCCGATGAGCGGGGAGAACGCGAGGTTGGCCTGGTTGTAGCCATTGACGATGCTCGGCTGCATGAGGTAGTCGAGGAACTTGATGGCCGCGGCACGCTGGTCTGGTGCCTGCGACCGGGGCAGCCAGATGGCCAGGTCCAGGTTCACGCGGCACTTGGTGTCGGCGGCGTTGTCGGTGGCGGGCATCGGGAACGTGCCCATCTTGAGCTTCGGGCTGATCGCCTGGACCTCGCCGACGGCCCACGGTCCCTGCATGTACATGCCCGCCTGGCCGCTCGCGAAGGCGAGGTTGCCGTCGGCGTAGTGCTTGCCGATCGGGTCGGGGTTGAAGTACGGGGTGAGGCTGAGCATCGTCCGGCAGGGCGTGGTGAAGTCACGCTCGAACGACGCCGTCGAGCCGGCGCCGAGGTTGGTCCCCTCGGCGAGAAGCTGCTTGTAGAACGCCGCGACGTCGATCGTGCCGCCGACGGTGTAGTCGAACAGGCCCTGCTGGGTCGTCCAGGTGTCCCCGTAGGTCTGGTAGATGGGCGTGATCCCGGCCGACTTGAACTTCTCGCAGACCGCCACGAGTTCGCTGTAGGTCGTCGGAACCGACGACACACCTACCTTGTCGAACAGGTCGACGTTGTAGATGATGCCCTCGGCGGCCACCGAGTAGGGCAGCACGCTCGTCTCGCCCTTATAGGAGGCGTACTGGGTGACCAGGGCCTGGATGTTCGGCTCGATGAGCTTGGCCTGCGGCAGGCCGGCCAGGTCGGCGAGCACGCCTCGGGCGACGAAAATCGACGTGGTCAGGTTGTAGTTGTCGCAGTCGATGGCGGGTGGATTACCCCGCACGAACTCCGCGATCAGGCTCGAGGTGAAGTCGTGCGTCACCGAGACCGACGACTGCATCGCGTTGAACTTCGCGACCAGGTTGTTGAAGTACGGGACGACCTCGGCCTTGGTCTCCTCGAACACGATGCTGGTCCGCCCGCCGGACGAGGAGCACCCGGCCACCAGGCCGGGAACCGCGAGCGCGGCGGTGCCCAGCCCCAGCGTCTTCATCATCGTCCGGCGGTCAATTCCGCCGGTCCCGCGAACCCGGCCGACGACGGGAGACCCCTGGGTCACCGTCCGATGGACTCTGCCCGACCGCTTGTCACTGTTCCGCCACATGACGGCTCCTTCCGGCGGCACCGTCGCCTTCCGGCCCTGCCTGGCTGCCGAGAGCAGAGCCAGGCCAGGTCAGCTAGCTGATGGAACGATCTATCACATGAAAGCGCTATGCTCAATTGGTGTCAAGAGGCGATTATGCGCACGGTACGGTGATGCGGTGACCGGGTCTCGATCGGGCCAGGCCAGGTCCGCTGCGGTGGGGCGGGTAACGATTACGGACGTGGCCCAGGCCGCCGGGGTGGGCAGGCAGACCGTCTCGAACGTGCTCAACGGCAGCGGCCGGGTGGGCGAGACCACCAGGGCACGGGTACTCGAGGCCATGACCGCCCTGGGATACCACCCCCATCAGGGGGCGCGGAGCCTGCGCTCTCACCGCACCCGGCAGGTCGCCTACATCATGCCGCGGGTGCAGTTGTTCCCCGGCAACTACATCATGCAGCAGTTCCTCCAGTCGCTGGCGGCGGCGACCGCGCGCCGGAACTACGGCATGCTCGTCGTGGTGCCAGACTCCGATCCGCGCGATGACATGCGCCGCCTGATCGCCAGCCGTAGCGTCGACGCCTTCCTGCTGTCTGAACTGCAGCCGGACGATCCGCGTGCGGCGCTACTCGCGGAAGCCGGGATGCCGTTCGCCGGCTTCGGCCGCACCGGTCCCGATCTGCCCCAGCACTGGATCGACATCGACAACCGCGCGGCCGTCATCACGGCCGTCGAGCACGTCCTGGCCAGCGGTTTCAGCCGTCCGTCTTACCTCGCCATCCGATCGGAGAGCAGCTGGGACGCCGAGCGGGCGGCGGGATACCTGGCCGGCCTGGCGGGCAGCGGCCTTCCGGCCGACATGCTCTTCGTGGACAGGGCAAGCGCGCGTGCAAAGGTCCGGTCGCTGCTCACCGCGCGCCGTGGCGGCCGCCCCGACGCGATCGTCACCGGCAGCGACAGGCTCGCCGCGGTCGTCTACGGCGTGGCTGCCGACCTGCGACTGCGGATCGGGCACGATCTGGCCGTCACCGGGTTCGACGGCAGCGACGCCGTAGACCTGATGCATCCGCGGCTGACCAGGGTTGCCATCCCGGTCGACGAGATCGCCCGCCGCGTGGTCGCCCGGGCGCTCGATCAGGTTGATCACGGGCCGGATCTGCGTCCCGGTGAGATCGTGCCGGCCAGGCTGCGCGCGGGCGAGAGCACCGGTCAGGTTGCGGCCGCGAAATGGAAGCGTTTCCATTCGTCGACTGCCTCGCCAACGCTCGCGGCGCCGTCCGCCCGCCGCGTTACCATCGCCGACGTGGCCGCGGACGCCGGTGTCGGCGTCGGAACCGTATCGCGGGTCCTCAACGGCGGGGAGCAGGTGCGGGCGAGCACCATCCGCACCGTGCAGGATTCCATCGGCCGACTCGGCTACCGGCCGAGCCACGCGGCCGCGGCTCTCGTCCGCGGCACGCCGCGGACGGTAGCGGTGCTGGTTGCCCACATGACCAGGCCGTCGGCAGTGGTCCGGGTGGCCAGCGCGCTCGCGGTCCTGCAGAAGCACGGGTACGACACGATCGTTTGCAACGTGGACACCCCGCTGGAGCGGGACAGGAACCTGGAGGCGCTGCTGCCGACGCACCGGGCGGATGGCGTGCTGGCCATCTCGCTGCCGTTGTCCCGCGCGCAGCTGGCCCAGTTCACCCGGGCCGGGGTGGCATTCGCCAGCGTGGACGCGGCAGCCGCCCGCGGCGTGCCGCAGACGGTCATCGACGACGTGGCAGGCGGGCGGCTGGCCGCCGAGCACCTGATCAGCCTCGGACATCGGCGGATCGGGTTCGTCGGCGACATGGCGTCCGGAAGGCCCCCGGCCGGCCTCGGCTTCACTTCCTCCGCGCACCGGCTGCGCGGTTACCGGCAGGCCCTCACCGCGGCCGGCCTCGAGGTGCGGGCCGACCTGATCGGGCGCGGCCCGCATGACGCGGCCGTGGCGGCGGAACTGGCCGCCCGGCTGCTGAAACTGCCGGACCCGCCGTCGGCGATCTTCGCGGCCTCCGACACCCAGGCCATCGGCGTGCTCGCGGCGGCCGACCGGCTCGGCGTGCCGGTGCCGGAGCAGCTATCTGTTGTCGGCTTCGACGACATCGACTCCGCGACCTTCCTCGGCCTCAGCACCGTACGTCAGCCGCTGGCGCGCAGCGGCGCCGAGGGAGCGCATCGGCTGTGCGCGCTGCTGCGCGGTGAGCGGGTCCTCCCGCTGCGCCAGGAACTTCCGCTCGAGTTGATTGCCCGCGCCAGCTCGGCGAGCTATCACGGTCGCCAGCCATCCTGAGCCGAGCACACCAGACCGGCCCGACGGATGAATCATGACATTATCAAATTACATCCGGTGACCTGTGGATGAGCTGTGCAAAAACCAGTGGATAACCTTCGCCTGGTGCGGATAATGGTGCACATTCTGTGGATATCGTGTGGACGGAAAAAAACCAGAATGAATTAGCCCGAGGCCCTTGCGCGGCAGCCCGCAAGGGCGGTAGAAATGCACTTACCGCAAGAAACGGACACCATCCGGGGGTAACTCCGGGGACGTGAGAGAAACCGGGCAACCGGGGTCTGTCGCGGGTGTCTGGCCCTGGCGGGCGGCCCGCGGCGCCGGAAAGACTAGGCAACTGGTCGGCCCTGGTGCGGCAAGGGCCGGGCGAGGCCCCTCCATCTCATACATGGAGGGGCCTTGTCGCTGTTTGCCCCGCCTCGGCCCGCCGCGCAGCGCCTGCTTACAATCTGCTGAGTGATTCCGGCCCCGGCGGACACGGGAAGCAGGCATGGCATGGCGCAAGGACAACACCCCTGGCTGCACGGCCGAGGCGTGCGCCTTCCGCGACAGCCATGAGGTGTTCACCGACGCGGGTGCGGAGGTGATCGGGGTCAGCTCGGACCCCGTGGGCAAGCACGCGGCCTTCGCCGGGCGCTACAACCTGCCGTTCACGCTGCTCAGCGACGGCGGCGGCAAGGTCCGCAAGAGGTACGGCGTGCCGGCCGTGGTGGGCTTGCTGCCCGGCCGGGTCACCTACGTCATCGACAGGCAGGGCACGGTCCGGCACGTCTTCAACTCGATGACCAACATCGACCAGCACGTCGCCGACGCGCTGGAGGTGGTCCGGAGGCTGCAGGCGGAGCAGCCCAGCTGACTCTCGGCCGACCCGCCCGCAGCCCCGGGCGCGGCGCTCAGGCCTCCGGGTGGATCATCCAGACGTTGGGTTCCCAGTAGGAGCCGAGGTCGGCCTCGCGGTCGATACGCACGGTGGCCAGGCCTTCGGGGAACACGTAGTCGCCGGACTCGGGAAGCGGCATGCCGACCCAGGATTCCCAGTCCGCGACCGTTCCCTTGATGCGAAGCGAGCATGGCAGCGGAGCACCGACCCGGGCGCCGAGTCGCTCGTGCGTCCGCATCCAAGGGTCGAGCAGCCGCCCGTCTTCCCGGCGCCACTGCACGTACCTCTCGATCGGCGCCAGCGGGTAACGGGCCTTCCACGACGGCCGGACCGGCGCGACCAGCCGGGTCAGCCCGTGCCGGGTCGCGTTAGCCCGCATCGCGGCCAGCATCGCGGCGGCCAGGCCGCGGCTCCGGCCGCCCGGCTGGATCTCGGCGGCCAGCGCGCACGACGTGTTCGCCTGCAGGCCCTCCCGGTGCTGGGCGAAGATCAACTCGAGCACCGCGTCGATCCCGTCCGGCAGGCTCTCGTCGCGGCCATCCCAGGCCAGCGGGCCAGTGACGCCCACGGCAAGGACGGTGTCGTCAGCCTCGTCGTGCAGCAGGAACTGGGAATCGGGAAATGCCTCGTCGAGCTGGGGCCACCAGTAGTTCACCGTCTCACCGTGCAGGTTGTACTCGGGCCACACCGTCGGCAGGCGAATGGCGCGCGCCCACAGGTCTGGCCGCTCCGACGAGGTGTGCGCGGTGATCACCGCGCCGTCCCCTGCGACGCTGAACCACGGGGCATCGGACATGGTGACCCTCCTACCACGGTTCCGTCGCCGCTGGCCGCAGCCGGCGCAGCCTGATGCCCCATCCCCCAAAAATGTCCTGTCATTAGGACATCATCTTTGACATACCGGCCGGCCGACGGCCAAGCTGTGATCACGCAGATCGCGGCATCGCGGAGGAGCCTCATGCGCATCGGCCTCATCGGCGTGGGCTGGATCGGAGCGTTCCACGCCAGCACCCTCCGGGGTCTGCCGGAGGTTGACTCGCTGATCGTCACGGACGTGGACCTGACTAGGACACGCGATGTCGCCGGGCAAGCCGGCGCGCAGGCCGCCGGGTCGGTGGACGAGCTTCTCGACGCGGGCCTGGACGGCCTCGTCATCGCCGCCGCGACCGGATCCCATCCCGAGCTCATCGAGCGCGGCGTGCAGGCAGGGCTCCCGGTCTTCTGCGAGAAGCCCGTCGCCCCCGACGTGGAGGGCACGCTGGACGTGATCAAGGCCGCCAGCGACGGCGGCGCGGCGAGCGTGCAGATCGAGGTCGCCGCCGGGCGGGCGGCGAGTCCTTGCACGCTCGAGGACGCCCTCGAGGCGTTCTACGTGGCCGAGGCATGCGAGCTGTCCAGGCAGCGCAATCAGCCGGTGCTGGTCGCGGAGGTACGCCGGTGAGCTACGACGTGCTCACCATCGGCCGCGTCGGCGTGGACCTGTATCCGCTGCAGGCCGGCGTGGGGCTCGAGGACGTCGAGACGTTCGGGAAGTTCCTCGGCGGCAGCGCGACCAACGTCGCGGTCGCGGCGGCCAGGCACGGCCGCCGGTCGGCGGTCATCACCCGCACCGGCGCGGACCCGTTCGGCCGGTACGTGCACAGGGCGCTGCGCGAGTTCGGCGTGGACGACGCCTTCGTGACCGCGGTACCTGAGCTGCCGACCCCGGTGACCTTCTGCGAGGTGTTCCCGCCCGATCACTTCCCGATCTGGTTCTACCGCTACCCCAAGGCGCCCGACCTGGAAATCAGGCCGGAGGAGATCCCGGCGGCCGAGGTTCGCGATGCGCGGCTGTTCTGGGGGACGGTGACCGGGCTGAGCGCCGAGCCGAGCCGCGCGGCGCACTTCGCCGCGTGGCAGGCCCGTGGCAAGGCGCCGATGACCGTGCTCGACCTGGACTACCGGCCGGTCTTCTGGGCATCGAGGGAGCACGCGCGCGAGCAGGTGCAGGCCGCGCTCGGCCAGGTCACGGTGGTCGTGGGGAACCTGGACGAGTGCCTGACCGCGGTCGGCACCACGGACGCGCGGGCGGCCGCGGCGGCGCTGCTTGAGGCGGGGGCGGAGCTCGCGGTGGTCAAGCGGGGACCGGACGGCGTGTACGCGCGCACCAGGGATGCCGAGGTCGAGGTCCCGCCGCTGAAGGTCGACGTGGTCAACGGGCTCGGCGCCGGAGACGGGTTCGGCGGCGCGCTGTGCCACGGGCTGCTGGCCGGCTGGCCGCTGGACCGGATCATCCGGTTCGCCAACGCCGCCGGGGCGATCGTGACCACCCGGCTGGAGTGCTCGTCCGCGATGCCGACCGCGGCCGAGGTCGACGACTTCCTGCGGAGCTCGGCTCCGGCGGAAGCTCTATGAGCGTCGAGGCGGTGGACGCCGCATGCGCCCTGGCTCGCGATGTTAGGTTTCGGCCATGACAATCCATGACGAGGCTTTGGACTGGCATTTCCCGGCCGGGAGCACGGCCGACGGGCGGGAGATCGTGCGCATCACGCCCGAGCTGGCGCATTGGGGGTACAGCAGCCTGCGGGTGCTTGACCTGGCCGCGGGAGACACCGAGCTCGGCGACACCGGCGGGGACGAGATGATCGTGCTGCCGCTGGCCGGCTCGTGCACGGTGGACACCGACACAGGCGGCGCGGACCTGGCCGGCCGCGCGAACGTGTTCTCCTCGGTCACCGACTGCGCCTACGTGCCCCGCGATACCGCGTACCGGATCGGCTCGAGCGCCGGCGGCCGGTTCGCGCTGGCGTGCGCCAGGTCCCAGGCGGAGGGACTCCCGTTCCGGCACGTGAAGGCGGACGAGGTCCGGGTCGAGCTGCGCGGGGCCGGGGCCTGCTCGCGCCGGGTCAGCAACTTCGGCACCCCGGACGTGCTTGAGGCCGACCGGCTGATCGCCTGCGAGGTCTTCACGCCCGCGGGCAACTGGTCGTCCTATCCCCCGCACAAGCACGATTCGCAGCGGCCAGGCGAATCCGTGCTTGAGGAGATCTACTACTTCGAGGTGGCGGACGGGCCTGCCGGTACCGATACCCCGGGCCTGGCGTACCAGCGGGTGTACGGCACGCCAGAACGCCCGGCGAACGTGCTCGCCGAGGTCCGCAGCGGGGACGTGGTGATCGTGCCGCACGGCTGGCACGGGCCTTCGATGGCGGTGCCCGGCTATGACCTGTACTACCTCAACGTGATGGCAGGGCCCGGCCGGAGGGAGTGGCTCGCTTGCGATGATCCCGCTCACTCCTGGATCCGGGAGCAGTGGAAGGGCCAGCAGGTTGACCCCCGGGTCTCGGAGTGGAGACTGGATTGAACACGGTACGGCTGACGGTCGGCCAGGCGGTGGTCCGCTTCCTGGCCGTACAGCACAGCGAGCGCGACGGCACGCGGCACCGGCTCATCGAGGGCTGCTTCGGCATCTTCGGGCACGGCAACGTAGCCGGCCTCGGCCAGGCGCTGCTCGAGGCCGAGCTCACCGCGGACCCGGGATCCGGCCTGCGGTACTGGCAGGGACGCAACGAGCAGGCCATGGTGCACGCGGCGGCCGCGTTCGCCAGGACCCGGTACCGGATGTCCACGCTGGCCTGCACCTCGTCGATCGGGCCCGGCGCGACGAACATGGTGACCGGGGCAGCCCTGGCCACCATCAACCGGCTGCCGGTGCTCCTCCTGCCGGGGGACGTGTTCGCGACCCGGGTCGCCGATCCCGTGCTGCAGCAACTCGAGCAGCCGGGCGCGCAGGACATCAGCGTCAACGACGCGTTCCGGCCGGTCTCCCGCTTCTTTGACCGCGTCTGGCGCCCCGAGCAGCTACCCTCGGCGCTGCTCGCCGCCGTGCGGGTGCTGACCGACCCGGCGGAGACCGGGGCGGTGACGCTCGCTCTTCCGCAGGATGTCCAGGCCGAGGCGTACGACTGGCCCGTCGAGCTTTTCCGCGAGCGGATCTGGCACGTCCCGAGGACGCCGCCAGACCCGGCGGCCTTGGCCCGCGCGGCCGAGGTGATCCGGTCGGCGCGGCGGCCGCTCATCGTGACCGGCGGCGGAGTCATCTACTCCGAGGCCACCGGGATTCTGCGGGCCTTCGCGCACGCCTTCGGCATTCCGGTCGGCCAGACCCAGGCCGGCAAGGGGACCATGCGCTCGGACGACCCGCTGTGCCTGGGCGCGATCGGCGCGACCGGGACGACGGCGGCCAACGAAATGGCCGCGCAGGCCGACGTGGTGATCGGCATAGGCACCAGGTGGAGCGACTTCACCACGGCCTCGCGCACCGTCTTCGCCGACCCGCGGGTGCGCTTCGTCAACATCAACGTGGCCGCGTTCGACGCGGCGAAGCAGTCCGGCGTCGCGGTCGTCGCCGACGCGTCCGCCGCCCTCGGGGCGCTGTCCGGCGCGCTGGCCGGATGGTCTGCCGACCCGGCGAACCGCGACCGGGCCTCGGGGCTCGCCGCCGGCTGGCAGGCGACGGTGCAGGCCGCCTACGACACCAGGCACCAGCCGCTGCCGGCGCAGGCGGAGGTCATCGGGGTGGTCAACGAGGTGGCGGCGGACGCCGACGTCGTGCTCTGCGCGGCCGGCTCCATGCCCGGTGACCTGCATAAGCTGTGGCGGACCCGGGACCCGGTCGGGTACCACGTGGAATACGGGTACTCGTGCATGGGCTACGAGATCGCGGGCGGCCTTGGGGCCAAGCTGGCCGCTCCCGAGCGCGAGGTCTTCGTGATGGTCGGCGACGGCTCCTACCTGATGATGGCCAGCGAGCTGGTCACCGCCGTGCAGGAAGGGATCAAGCTCGTGGTGGTCTGCGTGGACAACCACGGGTTCGCCTCGATCGGCAACCTGTCGGAGTCTGTCGGCTCGCAGCGGTTCGGCACCAGCTACCGGTTCCGCGGCGCCGACGGCCGGCTCGACGGCGGCTACCTGCCCCTCGACCTGGCGGCCAACGCCGCCAGCCTCGGCGTGGACGTGCTGCGCGCGAAGTCGATCGAGGAGTTCCGGCAGGCCCTGGTCGAGGCGCGGGCATCAGACCGGACCACGCTCGTGCACATCGAGACGGACCCGCTGCTGCCCGCGCCGTCCAGCGACGCCTGGTGGGACGTGCCGGTAGCGGAGGTGGCCGACCTTGACAGCACCCGGGAGGCCCGGGCCGGCTACGAGAAGGCCAAGCAGCGGCAGCGGCCGTACCTTTGAGCGCCGATATCGTGGCCCGATGACCATACGTCCGCCCGCCCCGTCCGATGGCGAGCTGCAGGAGATGCTTGACCGCTGCTCGAATCGCGGCCGCTGGGGTGACGACGACGAGCTCGGCACGCTCAACCTGATCGATGAGGCGGCCCGCCGGCGCGCCGCGGCCCTGGTGCGGGAGGGATGCGCGATCTGCCTCGGCCGGCCGCTTCCGGTGGCGGGAAGCTCGGTATCAATGCATCCCGTGGTTCACCGGATGCTCCAGCCGACCGATGATGTGTCGGCCATCGACAGCGTCTCGCTGACTCCCCACGATCCGCAGATGACTCACATCGACGCACTTGGCCACGTCTTCTGCCAGGGCCGCGCCTACAACGGTCGCCGTCGCGACGATGTGCTCGGCCCAGGCGCGCTGCGGTCCTTGTCGGTCGCCGCGATGCGTGGCGGGATCTTCTGCCGGGGCGTCCTGCTCGACGTGGCCGCCGCCCGCGGTGTCGCCTATCTCGGGGCCGACGAGTTCGTCACGGTAGAGGACCTGGAAGCGGCCGAACGGCGAGGCCGGGTACGGGCCGGTTCGTCCGATGCGCTCGTCGTCCACGTCGGCCGCGCCGAGCGGGTACGCGCCGAGCACGCGCCGGACGTCCCGGCTCCCCGGGCGGGCCTGCACGCCACGGTACTGCCGTGGCTGCGCGAACGTGACATCTCGGTCTTCCTTGGCGACTGCACCGAACGGCTGCCTCCTGAGCAATCGGCCATCCCGCTGCCGCTGCATCAGATCGGCATCGTCGCGATGGGATTGTGCCTGATTGACGGGGCGCTGACCTCGGAGCTTGTGGCAAGCTGCGCGCGGTTGGGGCGGCAGGAGTTCCTTTTCTTCTGCACCGTGCCGGAGCTGCCAGGTGCCACGGGCTTCCCGGTCAACCCGGTGTGCGTGTTCTAGCCCGGAAGCCGACCGACGGGCTCTCGCCGCCTCGCCGGTGCGACGGCGTACTGGCTGTAGACACCGAGCGGGCCGACAGTATCGAAGTAGGCGAACTCGCCGTCGCCGTCAAGGCCGTGACCGCCGCCGCGCATCGCCTCGGCGATCCCGGCCCGTTCCATGTGCTCGGCCACCGCGGTCAGGTCGGTGACGAACCAGGTCACATAGGCCAGGCCGGCACCGCGTCGGTCAAGGGCGTCGGCGTGCACGCTCGGACCCGTGACCGGCTGGACAACCCCGAAGCGCCCGCCGGATGCTACGGCGTTGCGGGACTCGAACGTCCCCGGCCTGCCGCGGTAGCTGCGGTGCCGCAGCGTATCCGAGGTGTACTCGTGGACGTCCCAGGGACCGCAGCCCCAGGCCTGGGTCAGCGCGGCGACGGTCGCCGCCAGATCGGTGGTGACGAAGCCGAGCTGATCGGGCGGCCTGCCGAGGAAATCGGCCGCCGGGCCGGCCCGCGGTGCCGTCCGCTCCGGCAGCCGGTTCACTGAGCCGGGTAGCAGCGGATGGATGACAGGTCACCGCGCAGGCCGATCGCGCCAGCGGCGTAGGGCACTAGGTAGACCTCGCCCGCCTCGACCTTGATGGGTTCGGACGACTCAGCCTCGAGGATGCCCTGGCCCTCGTTGATCACCAATACGGAGAAACGCGGCTCGAGCTCGAGTTCGTCACCGTGGGGAATAATCTGCTCCGCGCCGAAGTAGTCGGCAGCGCCGGGCGGCAGCAGCGGAGTCGTTCCCGGCTGACCGGTCGCCAGGGGGCGGATGTACTGCCCGCGCAGCGCCTCAAGGTCCGGGCCGGCGACGGCGCGCCGGCGCACGGCACTCAGGGCTGTCTCCTGGTCCAGGCCCAGGAAGCTCCCACCGGGGTCCAGCGGGAAGCCAGCCCACTCCAGCATTATGGAGAAGTCGGTCATTTCCTGGATTTCCAGGATCAGGATGCCTGCTCCGATCGCGTGCGGCACGCTGCCAGGGCAGAAGATCACCTCACCGGTGTGCACGCCGACCAGATTGCAGTTCGCCAGCAGCGCATCGGTGTCCTGGCGGGTGACCCAGCCGGACAGTTCCGCCGCAGCGACGTCGCGGCTGAATCCCAGGTGCGCGGACGCGCCGGGGTCGGCGTGCAGCACCAGCCATGCTTCGGACTTGCCGAAGTCGCTGCCCAGATGCTGGCGGGCGAAGGGACGGTCTGGATGAATGTGCAGCGGCAGCCTGGCCCCGGCATCGAGCAGCTTGACTAGCAGCGATCCCCGGGCACCGTAGCGGACGGTGTAGTCGGGCCCGAACCAGGACGACGGGTCTGCCGCGAACCGGTCGGCCAGCAGGGAGCCGTCGGGAAGCGTCGTCAGGCCAAGCGGGGCGGCTCCGGTCCTCGGTGTCGTCGAGGCGATCCAGTCCTCCGGATGGGTAGGGTCCAGGCCGGGTTGCCGGCGAAACGTGCCGATCCGGCCCGCGCCCGGGTAAAAGGACGGAACGGTGTTCGCCGTCAGCGGCAGGGGTCGCATGATGTCTCCCGCGGTACTCGGTTGGATCGACGCCACCTGGCGATCAGCCGACGAGGATTTCGAAGTGCGGCGGATAGCGGCGGCTGGGCGGTTCGATGAGCTCGAGGTAGGAAGCGGCGCCGTCGACCATCTCGAAGAAACTGATCTGACCGTCGCCATCCATCCCGTGACCGCCGCCGTACTGCACCTCGGCCAGGCCCTGGGCGAGCAGCCGATCCCGTTCGGCGGCCAGCGAAGGCACGAAGTAGCCGAGGTGGTGCAGACCCGGCCCGTGCGCGTCGAGGAACTCGGTGAAAACGCTGCGACCGCTCAGCGGCGCGATGATCTCCAGGCTCGGTCCGTATTCGGCGATGACGCCATGCGACTCGAAGTCGCCGGCCTGGCCGCGGAACATGCGCCGAGGCAGGTACGCGGCGGTATAACGCCAGCCGATCCAGCGGGAGACGCCCAGGCGGCGCCCGAGACGCTGCACGCCCTCCTCCAGGTCAGGGACCACGTATGCCACCTGGTCGGGCGGACGCCCAGCCAGCGGGACGGGCATGGTGTCGGTCCGGTCGCCGTATCCCGGCATCACGCCTCCCGGGCCGAAACGGCGACGCCGGCCTCGCGCATGAGCTCGGCGACGATCGGCACGCCGACGGTGAGGGAATGCACGCTTACTCCTGACGTCATGTTGCAGACCTCGAGGATCTCTGCCGGGGTGACCCCCAGCGCCAGCGCTGCCCGGACCTCCCTGGTCAAGGTGGCCCGGTCCATATGGGTGACGCTGGCGTTGGCGGCGATCGCGATCAGCGCGACCACGCGCGGGCTGAGGACCCCGGACACCCGGGCCGCACCTGCCCATCGCAGGAACACGGTGAAGAACTCAGGGTCGGACCGGATCGCCGCGGCCGCACGCTCGTCCCAGACCCCGAATACGGTCTCGTACTGCGCCCGCAACTGACCGAAGCGGTGCTCGCCGCACGGCCTGATCGCGGTCGAGCCGGGCTGAACCTCCTCCAGCACGTCGACCGCGAGCAGGTAGCCGGCGATCCCCAGGCCGCCAAGCAGGGCGAGCACGGTGACAAGCTCGCGCGGGGTGGCTCCGGCCTTCATGGCGTTGCGCCCGTGCGTGCGGATACCGATCGGATGAATATGGGTGACGGCTGCGGTCGTCGCGATGTACATGAATTCGCGCGTCTTGGCATCGAGCGCGCCGGTCTCCCACGCGTACGCCGAAACGTCGGTGTACGCCGCCATGATCTCCGGCGCGAGTTCCAGGATTAGCTGCCAGTCGTCGGCCCAGTACCCGCGACGTCGCATGAACTCCGCTCGAATCTCGCGCTGAGCCGGGCTCAGCTCCCCTTCGCCGTTCGGGTGAGCATCGCTCATGACAGTTTCGTGCCCCTTCCTGGCCGTGCGCAACAAAAAGCCGGGCGGCTCGGCTGACCGCTCCGGTCAACTTCTGTAGTCATCCAAACAGTTCAGTCAAGCTATCTGGCTGTTTTGTGGATTACTGGTCAGATTCAGGCATGATGCCACAAGTTTTGGTAGTACTTCTCGCCCTGATGGGGCGGAACCCGCTGCGACGGGCGTCAGCACCTATCTCTATGCGTCCAGCCACAGCCGCCAGGACGGCCGCGCCGCTCACTGCGATGACCTCACCATTTCCTAGCTCTAGCAGCCAAATCATTACATTGAACGTTCGGCTCTTTGTCGGTCTGCGGTCAAGCCTTCCTCTCACCCAGCGGAATATCATCTCAGTTGTGACGCCCTCGTGACATTGGTTGGAATTTTGTGGCAAGTCTTGACATTGGGTGGATTGCCCGGTTAGCTTCGTGACAGCTGGGTTACCTCCGCGTTAACAGGACTGTGAATTAGCGACGGTCAGCTCGGCATCGTGTTGGATCGGGGCTCTTTAGCCTCGGTCCAGGCGCCGCAACTAGCGCAGCAGGCCAACGATGACCTCACCTGTACGCAGTAGCGCGCACCATCATCGATCGCGGTCAGCAAGCGGCCGTCCAAGACCCGTCCGCTTCACCCAGATGGGAGGTGTTGAAGATCAGCCCTCGTCCCCTTGCCGAGATGCGGCAGCGGCAGATCATGGCACTGCTGCAGGAGACCGGTGCCCTGCGCATCGGGGAACTGTCGCAGATGCTCGACGTGAGCGACGAAACAGTCCGGCGTGACCTGGCCGTGCTGCAGGAGCAGGGCCTGCTGACCCGTACCCGCGGCGGCGCGCTCGCGGAGAGCGTACGCCTGGAGACATCATTCCAGCGCCGGATGCGGGAAAACGGGGTGGAGAAGCGCGAGATCGCCCAGATCGCCGCCAGTTATGTCGAGGACGGCAGCACCATCATCATCGACTCAGGCTCGACGATGGCACATCTGGTCAGCCAGCTGCGTAACAAGCGGGATCTGGTCGTCATCACCAACGGCATCAACCATGTCGAGGACCTGTTGAGCAACCCGAGCCTGACGGTCGTCGTCACTGGAGGGATGGTCCGCCGCGTCACCATGGGGGCGGCCGGGCCGCTGGCCGTCGAGTCGCTGTCGTCCCTGCACGCCGACCACACATTCCTTGCCGCGCACGGGTTCTCGGCCGAGGCCGGGATGATGTACCCGAGCTTTGACGAGGTGGCGGTCAAGCGCGCGATGATCCGCGCGGGCGCACAGGTCACCCTGCTCGCCGACGGGACCAAGTGCGGGCGCGCCTCGATGGTCAGGGTGGCTCCGCTGGACGAGCTCACTCGCATCATCACCAGTCCGCCCATCTCCGAAGCCGAGCAGACCAAGATCCGCGATCTGGGCGTCGAGCTGGTGGTGGCCGAGATACCGGAAAACGCGGAGCTCACCCTGGTCGACCCGCCTCGCTCGGAGATGGGGTGAGGTGAGGTGACTGCGGTGCCCGGCACGCTGAAGAAGCTCGTGAACGACCCGGCGGACGTGGCGGTAGAACTCGCCGCCGCCTTCGCCGACGCCCATCCGGACGTGGTCCGGCACGTTGCGGAACGCGTGCTCGTCCGCGCCGACCAGCCCTCCGACAAGGTCGGCATCGTGACCGGCGGCGGGTCGGGTCACGAGCCGGCCTTCCTCGGCTACGTTGGTGCCGGATGCGCCGACGCCGTCGCGATCGGCAACGTCTTCGCCGCGCCGTCGCCGGACGCGATCTTGACCTCGATCCAGCACGCGGACCGCGGGCGCGGCGTCCTGCTGGTATACGGCAACTACTCGGGCGACGTCCTGAACTGCCGCCTCGCCGTGCGCAAGGCCGCCGCAGTCGGCATCGAGGTCCGTCAGCTGTTCGTCTGCGACGACCTGGCTTCCGCGGCCCCTGACGAGGCGCACCGCCGACGTGGCATCGCCGGCGACGTCGTGGTGCTGAAGATCGCCGGGGCCGCCGCCGAGGCCGGCGAGAGCCTCGATGACGTGGAGGCGGCCGCCAAGGCCGCGAACACAAGCACTCGCACGATCGGCGTGGCACTCAGCAGCGCCGAGCTACCCGGTGCGGCGCAGCCGATCTTCACCACGGCCGATGGCGAGATGGAAGTCGGCCTCGGCGTGCACGGCGAGCCGGGGATCAGCACGCAGAAGCTGGGCACGGCCGACGAGGTGGGAGCGATGCTCGCGCGGCGGCTGCTCGACGACATTGCCTGCCCGCCCGGATCGGTGGTCGCGCTGCTGGTCAACGGGCTGGGCGCGACGCCTTTGCTTGAGCAGTACCTCGTGCACCGGGCCGTCCTGCGTCACCTGGCCGAGAACCAGGTCAGCGTGCATTCCTCGATGGTCGGCGAATACGTTACCTCCTTGCAGATGGCGGGGCTCTCCGTGACGCTCACCGTCCTGGACGACCGGCTGCGCGGGTTGTTCGACGCCCCGGTCCGGACGGTGGCGATGTACCGATGACCGCGGGGATCCAGACGGCGTTGCGCCTGACCGAGGCGGGGGCGATCGTCCTGGAAAGCGCCACCGACGAGCTGTGCGAGCTGGACTCCGTCGCAGGGGACGGCGACCACGGGCTCGCCATGGGGGCCGCCGCGAAGGCCATCAGGAGGCGGCTGGCCGAAGACCCGCCAGCCGATGCGCCGACCCTTACCGAGCTCCTGGCCACGGAATTCGGCGCCGTCGGCGGCTCGATGGGCGCGCTGCTTTCTGTGGCGTTCGAGGCCCTGAGAGACAAGACCGCCGCCTGCGACGCACCGCTGTCCGCTCGGCACGTCGCGGACTACCTCGGTACCGTGTGCGAGGCGCTGAGCGAGTTCGGCGGGGCCAAGGCCGGCGACAAGACCATCATCGACGCCGCGGCCAGCGCCCAGGAGGCGGCTGCGGCGGCCGCCGACCGGGGAGCCGGGCCGGCCGAGGCGCTGACCGCCGCGGCCGTCGGCGCGAACGCCGGGGCCGATTCGACCGCCAACATGATCGCGCAGGTCGGCCGGGCCAGTCGGCTCGGCGAGCGGAGCCGAGGGTCGGTGGACGCCGGAGCCCGCTCGTTCGCCCTGGTCCTGACCGCCGTCGCGCGCGCCTACGCCACCGGAGGCCGAGCATGAATGCGTCCTTCCCGCGTGCCGAGATCTGGTTCGTCACCGGCAGCGTCGACCTATACGGCCCCGACTCCCTGCGTCAGGTCGACGAGCACAGCGCGGCCATCGTCGCTGCCTTGAACGAGGGCGGCGAGATCCCGGTACGGATCATCGCCAAGCCGGTGGTTGCCGGGCGTGATGCCATCCGCCGCATCATGCTCGACGCCAACGGCGCCGATGACTGCATTGGGGTCATCACCTGGATGCACACGTTCTCCCCCGCCAAGATGTGGATCGGCGGTCTGGGCGCGCTGCGCAAGCCGATGCTGCACCTGCATACGCAGTTCAACCAGAGGCTGCCATGGTCCGAGATCGACATGGATTTCATGAACCTGAACCAGTCGGCGCACGGGGACCGTGAGTTCGCGTTCATCGAGAGCCGGATGCGGATCGCCCGCACCACCGTGGTCGGGCACTGGTCCGAGCCGGCCGTGCAGCGGCGCATCGGGCTGTGGTCGCGGGCCGCCGGCGGCCGGGCCGAGGCGCAGCGCCTGCGGGTCGCCAGGTTCGGCGACAACATGCGCTACGTCGCGGTGACCGAAGGGGACAAGGTCGAAGCCGAAATGCAGCTCGGCTTCTCGGTCAACAGCTACGGCGTGTCCGACCTCACGGACGCGGTCGCCCAGGTTGGTGACGCCGACGTGACCGGGCTCGCGCGGCGGTACGAGGAGGAGTACGAGGTAGCCGCCGAGCTCCGCGCTGGCGGCGAGCGGCACGCCTGCCTGCGAGAGGCGGCCCGGATCGAGATCGCCCTGCGCTGGCTGCTCGAGGCCGGCGACTTCGGCGCGTTCACCGACAACTTCGAGGATCTGGGCCTGCTGCGGCAGCTGCCCGGCATCTCCGCGCAGCGCCTGATGGCGGACGGGTACGGTTTCGGCGGCGAGGGTGACTGGAAGAGCGCCGCGCTGCTGCGCATCGTCAAGGTCATGACCGCGGGGATGGCCGGCGGCGCCTCGTTCATGGAGGACTACACCTACGACCTGGATCCCGGCCGCGGCCTGATCCTCGGCGCGCACATGCTCGAACTGTGCCCCTCGATCGCCGCCGCGACGCCGCGCTGCGAGATCGCGCCGTTGTCGCTCGGTCAGCGGGAGGATCCCGTCCGCCTGGTGTTCAACGCGGCCGCCGGGCCGGCGATCGTCGCTAACTGGCTCGATCTCGGCAACCGGTTCCGTCTGGTCCTCAACCAGGTCACCGTCGTCGATCCGCCCGAGGACCTGCCGCGGCTGCCCATTGCGCGGGCGATCTGGCGGCCGACGCCGGATCTGGCGACCTCCGCCGAGGCGTGGCTGATGGCCGGCGGCCCGCACCACACCGTGCTCAGCAGCTCGGCGACATCCGACCTGATGAGCATGTTCGCCGCGATGTGCGACATCGAGTACCTGCAGATCGACGAGCGGACTCGAATCGACGCCTTCGCCAACGAGATCCGCTGGAACTCCGTCTACTACCACCTGTCACGAAAGATCTGAGGTGCATTGCGATCGTCATGACCCGCTCGCGGCGAGCCTGGATCGGCACGTCCTGGAAGATGAACAAGACTCGCGGCGAGGCCGCCGCTTACGTCGCCGAACTGTGCGACTGGATGCGCGCCACCGAGCTGGATGTCCAAGTGGCGATCTTCCCGCCGTTCACCGCGCTCCAGGCCGTCTCCGGGTGGCTGGTCTCTGGCAAGGACACGGCGACGGCGAGCTTCGGACCCGGGCAGCGCCCGTCGCTCCAGCTCGGCGCCCAGAACATGCACTGGCAGGCGCACGGCGCCCAGACCGGCGAGATCTCCGCCGAGATGCTTCTGGACTGCGGCGTCAGCATCGTCGAGATCGGTCACTTCGAACGTCGCGAGAATTACGGCGAGACCGACCGGTCGGTAAACCTGAAGGCCGCCGCGGCCATCGCCGCCGGCCTGGAAGCGGTCATCTGCATCGGCGACTCGCTGGAGGATCGCCAATACGGCGTCGCCGCCGAGACGGTGACCCGGCAGGTGAAGATCGCCCTGCGCGGGCTGGCGCCGGAGGCCCTCGGCTCCGTCGTGCTCGCCTACGAGCCCGGCTGGGCCATCGGAACCGCTGGCGAACAGGCAGAACCGTCCGACGTGGAAGCGATGCACCACGTGATAAGGGACGCGGTACGGGCCTCGCACGGGTACGAGGCCGCCGGGCTGATACGGGTCGTATGCGGCGGAAGCGTCGACGCGGCCAACGCCTCCGGCTACGCAGGGAAAACCACGATAGACGGCCTGTTCGTCGGGCGGGCCGCCCTCACCGCAGCCGGATTCATCGCCGTGATCGAGCAGTACTGCGCGGCCCTGCCGACCGCGGCCAGCGAACTCGTCGCCGCAGAAGGAAGTAGAGATGACTGTCACTGACCAGCGCCTTATTCGTGACGCATTCGTCGCAGGCAGATGGCGTCCGGCACAGTCGGGGCGTCGTTTCGCCTCCGTCGATCCCTCCCTGGGTCAGCCCTTCGCCGAGGTCGCCGAGTGCGATGCGGAGGACATCGACATCGCGGTCCGCAGCGCCGCCGCGGCCTTTCCGGCGTGGCGGGCGCTCAAGCCGCTCGACCGCGGCCGGATCATGCTGAAGCTCGCCGAGCGGATCAACGCCGAGGCCGAGGCGCTCGCCGAGCTCGACGTCCGCGACAGCGGCAAGCCCACGGCCATCGCGCTCGGCGACGTCCGCGGCTCCGCCCGCTACTTCGAGTACTACGGCACGATGGCCGACAAGCTGCAGGGCGAGACGATTCCCCTCGGCGATGACTACGTGTCGTACACCCGCCACGAGCCGTTCGGCGTGGTGGCCGCGATCATCCCGTGGAACGGCCCGATCAACCAGGCCTCGCGGAGCGTCGCCCCGGCGCTGATGATGGGCAACGCGGTCGTGGCCAAGCCCGCCGAGCAGACGCCGCTGTCCTGCCTGGAGCTCGCGCGGCTCGCCTTCGAGTGCGGTGTCCCCGCGGGTGTCTTCAACGTGGTCCCGGGGTTCGGCGAAACGGCAGGCGCCGCCCTGGTGGAACACCCCCTGGTCCGCAAGGTGGTATTCACCGGCTCGGTCGAAACGGGCCGCCTCGTCGCCATCGCCGCCGCCAAGCGCCTCATCCCGGTCACGCTCGAGCTGGGCGGCAAGTCACCGCACATCATCTTCGACGACGCCGATATAGAGGCCGCCGCCAACGGCGCGTGGCTGGGCATCAACATCAACTCGGGGCAGATCTGCTCCGCCGGGTCACGGCTTTTCGTGCACCGGTCCGTGCACGACGAGGTCGTGAGCCGCCTCGAGCAGCTGAACAGCACGCTCAGCATCGGGCCAGGCGCGGCCAACTGCTTCATGGGCCCCCTCACATCGGCCGAGCAGAAGGAAAAGGTGGACTTCTACCTAAAGCTCGCAGAGCAGGAAGGCGCGACGGTGCGCATCGGCGGCCAGCTGCTGCCGGACCTGCCGCCCGGCAGCTATACCCGGCCGGCCTTGCTGACCGGGGTAACCAACGACATGCGCGTCGCCCGCGAAGAGATCTTCGGGCCGGTGCTGGTGATCATTCCGTTCGACACCGAAGAGGAAGTCATCGCGCAGGCCAACGACAGCGAGTACGGGCTCGTCGCCGGGCTGTGGACGCGCGATCTCAGCCGTGCCCACCGGGTGGCGGCACAGCTCGAGGCCGGGCAGGTCTACGTAAACGAGTTCTGGGCCGGCGGCGTCGAGACCCCGTTCGGCGGGGTGAAAAACAGCGGCTACGGCCGTGAGAAGGGCATCGCGGGGGCCCTTGACTACACCTACCTCAAGACGGTGACGCTCCGCCTGCGCCCCGACCCGCATCCCGCGACCCCCGCACCTTCCACCGATTCGGAGTAACCCTGATGACCTCGCTAGACAACCCCGCCGCACCCGCCGTCGCGGAAGGCAGCAGCCTGCTGTTCTCCCGTAACGTCTCGGTGCCAGAGGCTATCGCCCAGGCACTCGAAGATGCCGGCATCGACCTGGTGCTGGGAATCTGCGCCGGGCACACGACGGCGATTTTCGAGGCGCTCTACCGCCACCCCTCGATCAAGACCGTTCAAGTCCGCCAGGAACTGGCCGGATCGCTCGCCGCCAACGCCTACGGCCGGCTCACCGGCAAGCCCGCGGTCATCAGCGGCGAGGGCGAGTTCATACTCGGCACCGCGACGCAGGGCATCATCGAGTCGCTGCTCGGCAGCGCGCCCATGCTGATCCTGACCGAGATGTTCGACGGCGGCCGGATGAGCCATCACGGCACCTATCACTCCGGTGTCGGCGACCACGCGAGCTATGACGCCGTGGCGGCCTTCAAGGCGATCTGCAAGAAGGTGTTCGTCAGCCACTACCCGGCCCAGGCGGTCCAGCACACCCAGCTCGCGGTCAAGCACGCGCTGGCCGGCGATCCCGGGCCGGTGGCCGTCATCTACCACTCGGCCGCGTTCGAGGGAGACGTGGGCCCGGACTCCTTCCCCCGCATCTACCACGCCTCGGGCTACATCAAGGACCGGCCCAGGTCGGTCGACACGGATGCCATCCAGGCGGCCGCGGACGCGATCCAGGAAGCGGAACGCCCCATCGTCGTCGCGGGCAATGGCGTGCGGATGAGCCAGGCCTACGAGAGCCTGCTCGCCTTCGCCCACGCGGCCGACGCCCCCGTCGTGACCACCCAGGGCGGGAAGGGAACCTACCCAGAGACCGACGTGCTGGCCGGCGGCGTGTTCGGCGAATGGGGAAGGGAGAGCGCCAACGCGCTGGTCGGCGACGCCGACCTGATCGTCGCGGTCGGCACCAAGCTTGGCCCGCTCGACACCGTGGACCAGATCCCGTCCCTGATCGACCCGGCCCGCCAGACCCTGATCCAGATCGACATCGACCCGTTGAACAGCGCCTGGACGCTGCCGGTTCAGCACCTCCTGCTCGGCGACGCCGATGCCGTGCTTGGCGCACTGGCCCAGGCCTGCCTGACCACCGGGAGCGCCCGCGCGGTGTCCGGCGCCGATCGGACGGCCGCGGCCATCGAGCAGTACGACCTGCCGGTCAAGCCCACGCACACCTCGGATGAGTTCCCACTGCGGCCCGAGCGGCTGGTGTCCCTTATCCAGGAGCACTGGCCCGAGGACGGGATCATCACCACCGACGCCGGCGAGAGCCGCACCTACATGCTCAACTGGTTCAAGAGCGCCGGCGGCGGACGCTACCTGGTGCCGCACGGGGGCGGCGGCATGGGCTACGCGATCGGGGCCGCGTTCGGCGCCAAGATCGCCGATCCGGGCCGTCCCGTGCTCGCTATCTGCGGTGACGGCGGCTTCCCGATGACGATGAACACGCTGATGAACGCGCTGCAGGAAGGCACGCCGTTCACGGTCGTGGTGTCCAACAACCGGGCGCTGGGCTGGCCGCTGCACGTGATGGCGGACGAGGTAAAGAAGTTCTTCGAGTTCTACGACTTCGACTATGCCGGGATCGCCCGCGCGATGGGCTGCGAGGGCGTCCGGTGCGAATCGGTGGCGGACGTGGCCGCGGCCCTGCAGGCCGCGCGGACCAGCCCGGTCCCCTACGTCATCGACGTGCCGATCACGCTCGAGGCGACGTTCCTCGACTCGACGGCAAGCATCGCCAAGCTGCCGCGTGAGCGGCCCTGGCGCGGAAAGGCCGAGTAGCCATGGGATCCGGTCCGGCCGGCATCAAGGCGTCGTTCTGGCACTCCGGGATCGTGGTGAGCGATCTCGAGCAGGCGATGACCGAACTGGAGCAGTCGACGGGTGCCCAGTGGCTGGCGCCTCAGGAGCGTCCGGACGGGGACGGCGTGGTCCGCGTCTGCTTTTCGCGGACGGCACCGTACATCGAGCTGATCGAGGGAAACCCCAGCGGTCTGTGGCCGACGACCGGCGGCCCGCGGGTCGATCACCTGGCGTACTGGACCGAGGACTTCAAGGCGGACTGCGCCCACCTGGACGGCATGGGCCTGCCCCGCGAGGCGGGCGGCGCCTCGGTCTGGGGCGGCAACTGGGCCTACTTCCGGATGCCCGCAATTGGCATACGCCTCGAGCTGTGCGATACCGCGGGCCGGGACGCCTTTTTCGAACGGTGGAAATTCGCCGGATACACCGCTGTCTAATACCACACCGACATCGTCCACGAGACATTCAAATAAACCCGCAAGTAACTCAACATCTGCGGTACGGCGCAGAACTGGAGGTTCATGATGTCCAAAATCAATAGACGTGCCACGCGTCGTTCCCTCGCCGTGGCGGCCACCTTGGCACTTGCCCTCGGTGCCTCAGCATGTGCTTCCTCGTCGAGCGGCTCGTCAAGCGGCACGTCAGGGGCCACGGCGGCCGCCGCCGGAGGCGCGCCCATCAAGGTCGCGCAGATCACCACCATCTCCGGCGGCTACCCATTCGGCGATGTCGTCCCCGGTACCCAGGCGTACTTCAAGCTGATCAACTCCCAGGGCGGGATTGACGGCCACAAGATCGATTTCATGTACGGCGATGACAAGGGCACCGCCTCCCAGGCGGCCGAACTCGCCCGCCTCTACGTACTTCAAGACCACGTCGTAGCGATGGTGGGCAACACCAGCCTCGCCGACTGCAACACCAACGAAGGCTTCTACACCGCGAACCACATCGGCGTGATCGGCGGCGGAACCGAGCCGCTGTGCTTCACCCAGCCGAACTGGGATCCGGTCAACGCCGGGCCTTACTACGGCAAGGTCGTGCAATGGCAGTACACCTTCGATCAGCTCAAGCCGACCACGGTCTGCGAGATCGAGCAGAACGACCCGACGTCCATTGCGTATTACAACCAGCTGCGCACCTGGTTCGAATCCCAGAACCCGGGCGTCGCCGCGAAGTTCAAGGAGATCACCTACACCAACGACGCCACGCAGAACCCGACGCCGGCCGTGGCCCACGCCAAGGCCCTGGGCTGCGACCTGATCGAGCTGTCCACGGTGGCCCCCAACATGGTCGCGTTCGTCAAGGCGGCGAAGGCTGTCGGGCTGGACGCCACGTTCATCACGCTCGGCAGCGGCTATGACACCTCGGTCCCCGCTACGCTCGGCTCGCTTGGCGACCCCGGTGCGCTCGGGCCCAACGACAAGGGCGTGTTCGTCGGCGCCGAACTCGCCGCCGTCAACTCCACCAACCCCCAGGTGCAGCTGATGGCGAGCACGTTCAAGGCGGACAACGTACCGGCCAACTTCTGGTCGGAGATCGGCTGGGTGAGCGCGGCGACGTTCGTGGCTGCCCTCAAGGAGGGGGCATCGCACTACAACATCACCACGGCCGCCGGCGCCCTTGAGGCCCTGCAGCACATGACTCCCTACGACTCGGGTTTCGCTGCGAACCCTCTGGACTTCGGCCCGGGCAGCAGCCACCCAGGCAACCGGGGATCGCAGATGCTGCTGATCGAGAACGGCACGTGGGTTGTCGCGCCCGGCCAGAACGACGGCGACTACGACGTCGTCCACGGCCTGCTGCCGGCCGCGAACTCCTGACCATCGCGGTGCCGCGGTAGAAGAGAGGACCCCTCATGATCGCTGAAATGCTAGCCGGGCTGGTGCCCGGTGGAGTCTACGCCGGGCTCGCCGTGTGCATCGTGCTGATGTACCAGATGCTCGGTGTGGTCAACTTGGCGCTTGGCGCCATGGGGGGCCTCGCGGCGTGCACGAGCCTGCTCTGCGTGCAATGGTTCGGGCTCGGAGCCGGGCCATCCGCGCTGGTGGCAGTACTGTGTGGCGCGTTGATCGGGGTGATACTCGGCCTGCTTATGGTCCGGTACTTCCTCGAGGCGAGCGTCGAGCTGCGCACCACGGTGACGATCGCGGTACTGGTCGGCATCATCGCGGTGGGCGACCGGATCCTGAACGGAGCCACATACAACTTCCCCAATCTGTTCGCGGGCCCGAGCGTCGAGATATTCGGCACCGGCGTGCCCATCGGAAGCCTGATCGAGGTCGTGGCTGCGGTCCTGCTGGCCATCGGCGTGCAGGTTTTCCTGCGCACGACGTATCTGGGAGCCCAGCTGCGCGCCATGTCCGAGCGCCCGGTCACCGCCGGGCTGCTCGCCATCCGCGTGCGCACGCTGACCGTGGCGGTCTGGGCCTTCGCCGGTGCCATCGCGACGATAGCGGTCATGGTGGTATTGCCCACCAGCACCACGTCGTTCCCTCCCTTGGCCTACCTCGTCGTATATGCGCTCGGCGCCGCGTTGCTCGGGCTCCTGCGCAACATGATCGTCGCCGCGGTCGGTGGTGTCCTCATCGGCATGCTGCAGTCGATCGTTCAGCCGTCGAGCATCGGGCGGTACACCGATGCCGTCCCGTTCGTCGTAATCGTGCTCGTCATGGTCTGGTGGAGGCGCAGGGATGTCTGGTCTGAAGCGCGCTAGCGGAACGCCGCTGTCGGCCATGCTGGTCGTGGCCGTCGTCATCATCGCGGCCGGGTTCGCGCTGAGCTCGTACTGGCAGTACGTGGGAGCTATCGGGGCGGCGGAGGCGATCTTCGGCCTGAGCATCGGGGTCGTCTACGGCCAGGCCGGGATGCTCTCGCTGTGCCAGCCCGCTATCGGGGCGATCGGCGCATGGACGGTCGCCTACCTGTCCGGGGAGATGGGCTGGGTCCCGCTGCCGTGGTCCTTGTTCATCGGGGCGATCATCGCCGTCCCGATCGGACTCGCCGCGGGAATGCCCGCGCTCCGGCTGCGCCGGGTCAACCTGGCGATTGTCACGCTCGGCGTTGTCATCGTGATCTACACGGTCGCGCAGGCCGGGCAGGTAGCCGGCAGCCAGGAGTCGGCCTACGTGAAGACGCCGACCTGGAACCTGGCCGGCTACATGGGCCTGTACCTGCTTGGCTGGCTGAGCTTCGCGCTGCTGGCCGGACTGACGATCGTGCTGCGCCGGTCACGCTGGGGGCTGTCCTGGCTGGCCATCGCGCGCAGCGAGCGCGCGGCCGCCGCCATGGGGGTCAGCGTCACCAAGGCCAAGCTCACGGCGTTCGCCGTGGCGGCCTTCGTCGCCGCCTGGGCGGGCGGTCTGCTGGTCGCGGGCTTCGGGTCGGCGGATCCGTCCAACTTCGACCCGGTGGTCGTCCTCACCCTGTTCGCGCTGGCCGTCATGATGGGCGCCGGCTACTGGGAAGGCGCACTCGCCCTAGGCCTGTTCAGCGCCATATCGTCGGCACTGCTTGAGCAGTGGGGGCTCACCCCCGACCTGGGCACCGCGCTGTTCGCGATCGGAGCGATCACGGTGCTGGGAAAGCCAGACGCCGCCTTCTCCGTGATGATCCGGCGGCAGGTCGCGAAACTCTCATCGCGGCGCCGACGCGCGGCTGATGACGAGCCGCCCGCGCTCCGTACGTTCAGCCCGCTGGCCGCGAAGGTTCCCGCCACCGGGCCGGCCGATGACCCCGGCAGGCCACTCGCGCTAGCGATCAGCAATCTGACCGTGAATTTCGGTGCCGTCCGTGCCCTGGACGACGTGTCCCTCACCGTCCCGTACGGGGAAGTGGTCGGATTGGTGGGACCCAACGGTGCCGGGAAATCGACACTGGTCGACGCGACGACGGGCTTCCTGGCCGCCTACTCGGGCACCGTACAGGTAGATGGGGCGCAGATCGACGCCCTGCCGGCCTACAAGCGCGCCCGCATCGTACGGCGCACATTCCAGCAAGACCGCACCATCGGCGAGCTGACCGCGGAGGGTTACCTGCGCCTCGGTGCCGCTCCGGGAACTACCGCGAAGCAGATCCGGGAGATCATCGAATTCGTCGGCTGCAGTAACACCGCGACACCGCTGCACAGCCTGGACGTGCGGCTGCGCCGTCTGCTGATGATCGGCGCGTGCCTGACCGGGCGCCCGAAGGCAATCCTGGTCGACGAGCCCGCGGCCGGCCTGTCCGCCGAGGAGTCAATCGACCTGGCCGCGCGACTGGTGGAGATACCGGAGCGTTTCGGCTGCGGCCTGCTCGTGATCGAGCACGACATGGAGCTGGTGCGGCTGCTGTGCACGTCGCTGGTGGTGCTGGACTTCGGCAAGGTCATCGCGTCTGGCCCGACGGCAGAGGTCCTCGCCAGGGCGGACGTGGCGGCCGCCTATCTGGGCGATGACGTGGCCGCGGAGACGGCGCTCCAGGAGATAGCAGTCGAGGAAACGTCCGGCCGGAATGCGCCGGCGGCCGTCACCTCGAGCCAGAAGGCAGGAGAGCCTCATGGGCGCTGAACTAGTCATCGACGCGGTCACGATCAAGCGAGGCGAACTGCCCATCGTCCGCGACGTGAGCCTGAGCTGCCCGGAAGGACAGGTCACGGTCCTGCTCGGCTCCAACGGGGCGGGCAAGACGACGCTTATGGACGGCGTATCAGGCGTCATCCCCGTCGAGCACGGCACCATCACGCTCGACGGCCAGCAGGTTCAGCGCCTGGCACGCGACCGCCGTGCCGCGCGCGGCCTGGCCTACGTCGAGCAGGGACGTACGGTATTCGCCGGGCTAACCGTCCAGGAGAACCTGGCCGTCGCCGCGCGCGGCGCCCGGAATGTCTCCCGCGCCTACGAACTGTTTCCCGAGCTGCAAGCGCGCAAGCAGGTTACGGCTCAGATGCTGTCCGGCGGAGAGCAGCAGATGCTCGTCCTGGCCCGGGCCATCGTCAGCCAGCCACGCGTGCTCCTCATCGACGAGATGTCCCAGGGGCTCGCCCCGGTCATCGTCAAACGCATGATCCCCTTCGTCGAGACGGCCGCGCGCAGCGGGATCGCCGTGCTCCTGGTGGAGCAGTTCGCGGCGCTGGCGCTCAGCATCGGCGTCCATGCGTACGTGCTCAGCGTCGGGAGCATCGTCCTCGAGGGATCTTGCCAGGATCTGCTCGCCCGCCCCGATGACGTGCGGCGCGCCTATTTCGCCGGCGATCACGACGCTCACCGCGGTCACGACGGCGCCTCGGCGAACGCCGTCCCGACTGCCACCACGTCGCAAGCGGGACAGAACGGAGAATCTGCATGAACGCGCCGATCCCCTCGGGCTCGTCCGGTCCCGCCGGGCTCATTGCCGCCGGCGCCGGAGCGCGCATCGTGCAACTAGGCCACGTGCTGCGGCCGGGCCAGACCCGCAACGGCACCGCGCCGCCGTACAGCCATGCCCTGACCAACGGCTTCGACGAGGAGATCGGGTCGGTCCCCGGCCAGTCGCCGAGCATCCGCGGCGTCAGCGACATGATCTCTCTCGGCTGCCACACCGGGACGCACATGGACAGCCTCGCCCACGTGTCCTACAACGGGCAGCTGTTCGACGGCACCAAGACCTCTGATCAGGGGGTGGCGGACTATTTCGGCGGGGTGGTGATGAAGAACCTGGCGGAGAACTTCCGGCCTATCGTCGCCCGGGGAGTACTGCTCGATTTCCCCCGCTACCTCGGCGTGGACCGGGCACCGCAGGACTACGTCATCACGCCGCAGGAGCTGGCGGCCTGCGCGGCAAGTCAGCACGTCACCTTCGGCCGGGGTGACGTCGTGCTATTCCGCATGGGCTACGACACGGTGTACAGGAACGTCGACGAATTCCTGCAGATGCCGATCCCCGGGCCGGATCCGGACACCGCTCGCGAGCTGGTCCGCGCCGGAATCGTCGCTACCGGCGCGGACACCATGCCGTACGAGGCGGCCCCGGGCGCGGAGCCGATGCAGGTGCACGCCGAGTTGATCCCGAAGGCGGGCGTCTTCATCTTCGAGATGCTCGACCTCCGCGAGCTGAGCGAGCTGGACGCCACGGAATTCCTCTTCGTGGCGCTGCCGCTGCGCATCGAGGGCGGGACCGGCTCCCCGATCAACCCGGTCGCGCTTGTAGCGCGATGAGAGGCCTGACCGGGAAGACGCTTAGCCGGGGTCAGTGCTCCTGGACAGCGGCCAGGGCCCGGGTGATGGCGCGGGCGATCGTGGTGGTCAGCGGCGCGAGCACGGCGACGTTCAGGCGGTCCGGTGTGGTTACCACCGAGACGCTGGCCACCGCCTGGCGCCCGGCAAAGATGGGCGCGGCGACGGACGCGATGCCCGGTGACATCTCCTCGCGGGACACGGCGAAGCCGGTCTTCCGGATCTCGGACAGGGCGCGCCGGAAGGTCGCCTCGTCCCTGATGGTCTTCTTCGTCCGCGGCTTGAGGCCCGCCGCGAGCACCTGGTCGAGCAGATCCGGCGGGCCGAAGGCGACCAGCACCTTGCCCGGGCCGGAGGCGTGCAGCGGCAGGCGCGCCCCGACGCTGGAGCTCACAGGGACCGCGTGCCGACCCGAGATCTTCTCGATGTACAGCACCTCGAGGCCGTCGAGGATGGTCAGGTGCACGAGGGCGTGGGTCGCTTCGTACAGGTCTTCCAGGTACGGCAGGGCGACGTCGCGCAGCGTCCTGGCTTGCGGCGCGTGCGCACCGAGCCGCCAGACGCGGACGGCCAGGCGGTACCTCCCGCGGGAGACCCTTTCCACACCGCCCCAGTCAACGAGCACGGTCAGCAGCCGGTGCACCGTGGCGGGCGGCAGTCCGGTGCGCGCGCACAGCTCGGCGACGGTCTTCTCGGTCGTGCCGTCGGCGAAGCATTCCAGCACCGACAGCCCGCGGCGCAGCACCGATCTGCCATCCGTCTCCGTCGGGGGCGTGCTCATACACGCGACTGTATTGGGTGTTGCGAGATGACAACCGTTCGCGACGCCTTCTTCGACGTCTTGCGCCGCTACGGCATGACCACCATGTTCTCCAATCCGGGATCGACGGAGATCCCGCTGCTCGCGCGGTTCCCTGACGACATCGAGTTCGTGCTATGCCTGCACGAAGCGTCCGTCGTCGGCGCGGCCACCGGCTGGTCCCTCGGCAAGCAGCGGCCCGCGCTCGCGTTGGTGCATACGACGGCCGGCCTCGGCAATGCGGCCGGAGCAATCGCCACTGCCAGGGTCAACCGCGCCCCGATGGTCATCGTCGTGGGCCAGCAGGACCGCAGGCACCTCGCGTACGAGCCGTTCCTGGCCGGCGAACTGGAAGGGCTGGCCGGCCGTTACCCGGTGTGGACCGTGACTGCGGCCCGCGCGGCTGATGTACCCGCACTGGTCAGCCAGGCCAGGCACCGGGCGGTAGCAGCGCGCGGCCCCGCGATCGTGATCGTCCCGATGGACGACTGGGACCAGCCGCTGGAGGAGCAATCGCAGCCACCGGCGCCGCTGGCGCTGGAGATCGCGGCCGGTGTCGACCGGCGGCTATGCTCGGAGGTGGCCAGGCGGTTGCTGGCCGCGCGCGCCCCGGCGATCGTCACCGGGGCCGGCGCTGACCATCCGCGGACCTGGGCGGCACTGGCTGAGCTGGCCGAGTTGCTGCGGTGCCCGGTCTGGCAAGAGCCGTTCGGGGCGCGAGCCGGATTCCCGCAGGATTCGCAACGCTTCGCCGGGCACCTGCCGGCCGGACGGGCCGCTGTCCGTGAGGCGCTCGGCGATTCCGACGTCGTCCTCGTGGCCGGCGCGGCGTCGCTGCGCCAGTACGGGTACGAGCCGGGCGCGCTGTTCGCCGACGGCACGCAGGTCGTCGTCGTCACCGATGACCTGGCCGAAGCCTCCCGCAGCGTCGCCGACCTGGCCGTGCTGACCCCGCTGCCCGGCTTCTGCGAGCTGCTGACCCGGCTGGTCGCCCGGCGCGCCGGAAGGCGGCCCGAACCGCCGGCCGCCCGGCGGCAGATGGCAGCCGGGCAGGCCGCGGACGGTCACTCGCCCAATGGCGCCGGCTGGCACCCAGGGCCGGGTCAGCGGCTTCGCGCCGAGGACGTGTTTGCCGCGCTGCGCGCCCGCCTCCCGGCCGACGCGGTACTGGTCGAGGAGTCACCGTCCAGCCGCCCGCAACTGCAGGACATGGTGCCCGCCCGGGCCCCGCTGGGCTTCCTGAGCGCGGCCATGGGCGGCCTCGGCTTCGCCATGCCGGCCGCGATGGGTTTCAAGCTGGCCTGCCCGCAGCGGCCGGTGGTAGCCGTGGTCGGAGATGGCTCGTCGCTCTACGCCTGCCAGAGCCTGTGGTCAGCGCAGCGGTACCGCGCCGGGGTGCTCTACGTCGTCCTGTCCAACGGCGGTTACGCGATCATGGACGCGCTGGCCGCCCAGGCGAACGGGCAGCCGCCGTGGCCGTCGTTCAGCGATGTCGACATCGGCCAGCTGGCCAGGTCGCTCGGCTGCCAATCGGTACGGGTGCAGACCTGCGGCGAACTGGCCCGCGTGCTGGACGACACGATCCCCACGCTGGCCTCCCGCGTCGAGCCACTGCTGGTCGACGTGGCGGTGGAGCGAGCCAGCCTTCCCTACCGGCGCGCGGCAGATGCCGCTGCCGTTCCGACAGCCCATCCCGACCGAAGGCCCGCATGATGACCAGCAACCTGCCCGAGCACCACCAGGCCCTAGCCGATGCCCTGTCCGGCATCGCCAAGCAGTTCGACCAGGCCTACTGGACCGAGGTGGACGCGGCCCAGCGCTACCCGGATGAGTTCGTCAAGGCGCTGACCGAGGCGGGCTGGCTGGCCGTGCTCATCCCCGAGGAGTACGGCGGCGGCGGCGGGACGATCAGCGATGCCGCCGTGATCATGGAGACGCTCGAGCGCGCCGGATGCTCGACCGGGGCCGCGCACGCGCAGATGTACACGATGGGCACCGTACTGCGGCATGGCAGCGAGGAGCAGAAACGCCGGTACCTGCCGGACATCGCGGCGGGCAAGCTCCGGCTGCAGTCGTTCGGCGTCACCGAGCCCGACGCCGGCAGCGACACCACCCGGATCCGGACCTTCGCCCGCCGCGAAGGCGACCACTATGTGGTCGACGGCAGCAAGATCTTCATCTCCCGGGTCCAGCACTCCGACCTGATGCTGCTGCTGTGCCGGACCACCCGGTATGAGGACGTGACGCGCAAGCACGACGGGATGAGCGTGCTGCTCGTCGACCTGCGGGAAGCGATCGACACCGGCCAGATCGAGGCGCGCCCGATCCGGACCATGGTCAACCACGAGACCAACGAGCTGACCATCCGCGGCCTGCGGGTGCCGGCGGAGAACCTGATCGGGCAGGAGGGCAAGGGCTTCCGCTACATCCTGTCCGGGATGAACGCCGAGCGGATACTCGTCTCGTCGGAGTACATCGGCGCCGGGCTCTACTTCATCGACCGCGCGACGGCCTACGCCAACGAGCGTGAGGTCTTCGGCCGGCCAATCGGCAAGAACCAGGGCATCCAGTTCCCGCTCGCCCAGGCGTACGCGAACCTGCAGGCCGCCAGCCTGATGCGGTGGCAGGCCGCGAAGCTGTTCGAAGAGGGCCAGAATCCGGCCTTCGAGGTGAATGCCTGCAAGCTGCTGGCCTCGCAGGCGCTGTGGGCTGCCGCCAACGCGGCCATGGATACCTTCGGCGGCTACGGCGTGGCCGAGGAGTACGGCATCGAGCGGCGGTTCCGCGAGGCACGGCTGCCCACAATCGCCCCGATCAGCAACAACATCGTGCTCGCGCAGATCGCGCACGGCACGCTCGGCCTGCCCAAGTCGTACTGACCACGGAGGACCAATCATGACTTTGCCCGCGCGTCCCAACGTGGAGATCATCGAGGAAGGCATGCGCGAGGGCATGCAGATCGAAAGTGCCGGCATCAGCGTCGCCGACAAGGTCGAGCTGCTCGATGCGCTGTCGGCGACCGGCCTCCGCCATATCGTGGTCGGATCGTTCGTCAGTCCCCGGTGGGTGCCGCAGATGGCGGCCATCGAGGAGATCCTGGCCAAGTTCACGCCGAACCCGGATGTCACCTACACCGCGCTCGCGCTGAACGCCAAGGGCGCCGAGCGCCGCGCGGCGTTCGTCCCGCCGCTGGCGCCGCCCGACGGGATCGGGCGGTCGATGGTGCACCTGTGCGACGTGTTCGTGCAGCGCAACACGGCCCGCACGGTCGCCGACGAGCTCGGCGCGCTGCCCCGGATCGTCGCGGACGCGGCCGCACGCGGAGTCAGCGAGGCGACCGTCGCGGTCAACGCCGCCTGGGGATCGAACTGGCTGGGCGAGTTCACGCAGCAGCAGCGCGCCGAGTGCATCGAGCGGCAGATGGACGCCTGGTCCGCGGCCGGCATCGCCACGAGCGGGGTGTACCTGGGGGATCCGATGAGCTGGAATACCCCGCGCGCGGTGCGATCGCAGGTCCGCGAGATCGTCCGCCGCTGGCCCGAGGTGCGCACGATCCACCTGCACCTGCATGACGGCCGCGGCGCGGCGCTGCCCAGCGCCTACGCGGCGCTGTGCGAGCTGGACCAGCGGCGCAAGCTGATCATCGATTCCGCCATCGGCGGCATGGGCGGTTGTCCCTATTGCGGCAACGGGCGCGCCACCAAGATGATCCCGACCGAAGACCTCGTCCACTTCCTCGAAGGTGAAGGCATCGGGACCGGCATCGACCTAGCCGCCCTGATCGAGGCCGCGCACCTGGCCGAGCGGGTGGTCGGGCACGACCTGTACGGCCGCGTATCCAAGGCCGGGCCCCGGCCGGGTCCGGACGCCCTGTACCCGATGGACATGCCGCTGGTAGAGACCATCGAACAGGCCCAGCATTTCCGGCTCGGGCCGCAGGCCTACGACGGCGCGCCGGCCCCGTGGAAGGCGCCGATCCGCTCGGCGGCGCGGGACAGCGCGGAGGCCGCGATCACGAAGCTGGAGACGGCCCGATGAGCGCGCAGGAGGACCCGATGGGCGCGCGAGGGGAACAGCCGGCCGGCTCGCTGCGGGGCGTGCGGGTCGTCGAGGTCGGCACCAGCGTGGCCGCGCCGATGGCCGGCCAGATCCTCGGTGACTTCGGCGCCGAAGTGATCAAGGTTGAGCGGGTGGGCGCGGGAGACGACAGCCGCAGCTGGGCGCCGCCGCACTGGGATGGCCAGAGCGTCACCTTCCTTGCCCTGAACCGGAACAAGAAGTCACTGGCACTGGACTACAAGGACCCCCGCGGGCTGCAGGTCTTGCGGGACCTCATCGCCAGCGCGGACGTGCTGGTGCACAACTTGCGCCCGGGCGCGCTGGTAGGCGCCGGATTCGGTCCCGGCGACCTGCGCGGGCTCAACCCGCGGCTGATCAACATCGAGATGACCGGATTCGGCGCGGTCGGCCCGCTGGCCGGGCACCCCGGCTACGACCCGCTCCTTCAGGCCTACAGCGGGATCGTCAGCATCACCGGCCAGGACGGCGGGCCGCCGTCCCGGGTGCCGGTCTCGCTGCTGGACATGGGCACCGGCATGTGGGCGGCGCTGGCCGTGTACGAGGCGCTCCGGCGCCGAGACGCCACCGGCGAGGGCTGTCACATCCAGCTGTCTCTCCTGCAGACGGCGCTGACCTGGCTCAGCACGCCGCTGCTCACCGTGCTGAGCGGCAACCCAGCGCCCAGCAGGCTCGGTTCGGGGCTGGCAGGCGTCGTGCCGTACGGCGCCTACCCGGCCAGCGACGGCTACGTGTTCATATCGGCCGGGAACGACGCGGCGTGGGAGAGGCTCTGCCAGGCGCTCGACGCGGTGCCGCTGTGCGACCGGGACGAGTTCGGGACCAACG
>Ga0181525_10000467_pt1 | contig 35224 bp, 31 predicted proteins | sample PEATcosm2014_Bin_48_FD_121100 | JGI IMG/M metagenome (GOLD analysis project Ga0181525, IMG submission 121100) | Peatland microbial communities from MTU Mesocosm Facility, Houghton, MI, USA - PEATcosm2014_Bin06_10_metaG | ecosystem: Environmental > Terrestrial > Soil > Wetlands > Peat | place... | reverse complement strand
TGCTTGAAGGTGGCGTCACGCATGGACTGGAATTCGATTTGCTTACCGGCCAGAATCTCTTCGATGGTGAGGATCTGGATGCGCGGAAAACTGCGGCCCTCGAAGGATGTAATCGTGTCTAAAGCTGTTCCATGGTAAATGTATCCACCTTGTGTTGAGAGTGTCATCCTGAGCGTTAGCGAAGGACCCCTACACTGCGCAAATACGCAGTGCGGCTTCAAATCGCGGGTGCCCCACTCAACGCTCTTTTCGTTGAGTGGGGCAGTTATCAACTCTGGGGCTGTAGTCCGTACCCCTCGGGTGGTCCACATCCGCCATCTTTCGGCGAATGTGGGAGGGCTGCACTATCCGAGGTCGAGGGTGAGGTTCTCAGCCTTCCTGGCTTTTGCCTTGGGTGCTTGCTTGAAGGTGGCGTCACGCATGGACTGGAATTCGATTTGCTTACCGGCCAGAATCTCTTCGATGGTGAGGATCTGGATGCGGGGAAAACTTCGGCCCTCGAAGGATGCGGGTTGGTAGAATCCGGCGGATGCGGCTTCGGTCTTCATCGGCTTGGACGGCGGTTCGAGGGTGATGAGCACGCCGATCTCGGCCTGCTCGCGGTCGAGCACGCCGCGCAGGTCGCGGATGTGGGAGTGCTCGACGTGCCCACCCTTGACGCTCAAAATGATCTGCTTCGATTTGCCGCTGGTGTCGTCGTGGAAGTAGAGGCGTCCGTCGATGCCTTTGTCGGCCCCGCGCCGCACCTGTCCGGCGGGACGCGCGCCCACTAGCGACAGCGCCCACGCCTCGAACTGGAACTTGTCATCCTCGGCCAACTTGCGGGCACCGGAGAGATCGGTCGGCTCGCCATGGATCTCGTATGTTCCTTTGATGGACTCGCCGAACTTGTCATGCAGACGCTGCTTGATGAGGCCGATGGCGAGGTGGGTCACGTCGATGCCGATCCAGCGGCGGTTGAGGCCCTGTGCAGCGGCCACAGCGGTGCCGCAACCGCAGAAGGGATCGAGAACAACGCCACCTTCATTGGAACTGGCTTGGATGATGCGTTCGAGTAGAGGCTCGGGTTTCTGCGTTGGATATTTGAGCCGTTCTTGCGCCTGCGAATTTATAGGAGGAATGTCGTCCCAAATATTTCCGACTGGAGTACCTTGCGACTCGTCAAGATAGAGCTTCTGCCGTATCCTTCCGTCCATCGATTTCGGGAAATAAAGTTTGCCCTCGGCGTCCAGTTGCTCCATCCTCTCCCGGGAACAGGTCCAACCGTTGGGATGAGGTTTATATCCCTTGTAGTCGTACATCAAGTTTGGACGCACTCCCGGATTACGCATATCCCGCGTCGTGTATCTTCTCCCATTCTCGTCGACTGAGCTGTAATGGGACTTGATGTACTCCTCCGAATGCGGCGCATAGCAGCGATTAAATACAGGAGCATCTGTCTTTGAGTAGTAGAGAATTGTGTCGTTTTCGTCGCCGAATCGTCGGGTTGCGTTGTTGTGAGAGCTCGTGCGCTTCCAGATGATCTCGTTCCTGAAGTTCTGAGGCCCAAAGATACCATCCATCAAAATCTTCAAATAGTGGCTGGCCGTGGGGTCGCAATGCAGGTAGATGGAGCCGGTTGGCTTCAGGACACGGCGCAGTTCGATGAGGCGGGGAGCCATCATCGCGATGTAGGCCATCATGTCGCTGTTGCCTAGGAAGGTGCGGAAGGCGCGCATGGCCTCGGCGACGCGGCCACCACTCTCCACCACCGTCTGGTAGGCGTGCTCGGCGTCGATGTTCCACTCCCAGGTGTCCTCGAAGGCGGTGATCTGCGACGAGGAGCGGGTGCCGTCCTTCTCGGCAAAGAGCACGTTGTAATCGGCGCGGCTATTGAAGGGAGGGTCGAGGTAGATCAGGTCCACCGACTCATCCTGGATGTAGTCGCGCAGGACTTCGAGGTTGTCACCGTAGTAGAGCTGATTCTTCGGCATGGCTGTGGAATCACTTTATCAGCGATGGCAGGACGAGAGTAGTGGCTTGGCGGTGGCGCACGGTTGGCGATTTCGAACTCTGGGGTTTGGAAGGCACGCATTCCTTCTCCGCAAGGATTAGCACACCAGTAAAACTCGGCCTTCCAGCGATTATCCCTCTCGCCAATGGTTTTCCCGAAAACGCACCACGATCGGTGCATTTGACCGAAACTTACCTGTCCTGAAACTGCCCCAAAATCCGCGCTTACGCCACCAAACAGCAATGTTTCGCACCAGATGGACCAATATTTTCTCCTGTGTCAAGCAAAAATCTTCGCCAATCCCTTGCAACTCACTGATGCTACGTCAGATACAGTTATTCCCCAACTGAGGGGATCGCTCCCAAACTTTGGTATTCTGAAATTAGGGGAGCGCGGAATGTGCTCCTAACCATCTTGTTTTCAGATTTTTGCCGGGAAATATAGGGGGAGGGTATTCCCCAAAAACTCGATCAACTGCGGGCGGATGTGGACCACCGCGGCGTTCGTGAGTCCATGGGCGCTTAGCTGGTGTATTCGTGACGATATTGCTGGTAGGCGTCGACGCTACGGCGCTCGGCTTCTTCGGCAAACTTCTCACTGACCCGACTGAGAGCGGCGAAGATCTGGGACGCGCGATTGACGTACTCAGGAGCGTTCTCCCAGACGGCTTCGAAGCGCTCAGGATACTCGCTGGCGAGCAGGGCGAGACCACCGGCGACGGCGGCGATGCCAAGATTGCGGCGGCCAGAGAGTGCCAGCATTGTGCCAGCCCCAACGGCAGTGCAAATCAACGCTTTCTTCCAGCTCTGCATGATTTCCTCCCGGCATTCCAATCCTATTACATTTCCGTAGTTAGACAGCGAAAAGGCAACGGCTGTTGCCAGAGCGCACGTCGGAAGCTAAGCGAGTGCGGGGTCAGGCGCGTAGCGCGGAAGGGCGGGTAGAAGGGCGCTTGCGGGCAGGGCGCACAGGCTTGCGGGCGGCGGCGGATTCAACGGTGGCGGATTCAGTGGCTGATTCGGCTGTGGGGACAGCGGATTCGGCTGACGCGGCGGGAGACTCGGAGATTGGCTTGCCGATGGCCTCGACCGGGGGGAGTTGCTGGTAGAGAGCGAGAACAGGAGCAAAGAGGTCGCCACGGCGCTCGACACGCTCGATGACCTGGGGAGCGGTGAATTCGAGTTTGGCCGGGTCGGCGGATTGCAGACAGCGGCTGACCTCGGCCCAGGCAACGGGGGTGGAGACGGTGGGGTGCGGACGGGCACGCAAGGAGTAGACGCAGACCGTGGTCTTGTGAGCGTCGTTCTGGCTCCAGTCGATCAGGACTTTGCCCCCGCGAAGGCTTTTGTCCATGTTACTGACGATCAGCTTGGGATGTTTGCGTTCTAGGCTGAGCGCGAGCTGGTGGGCGAAGGGTTTGGTTTCCATGTAACTGATGCCGGAATTGAGGGGGATGTAGACCTGCAGTCCCTTGGAGCCGGAGGTTTTGGCATAGCTGCGCAGACCGAAGCGGGTGAAGGCATCGCGCACCCAGAGGGCGACCTGGCAGCACTGGACGATGTTGGCGGGTTCGCCGGGATCGAGGTCGAAGACGATGTAGGAGGGGTGGGGCATGGCCGAGGCGTTGGAGAGCGAGGTGTGCAATTCGAGCGACGCCAGGTTGGCAGCCCAGACCAGAGAGGGAAGGTTCTGGACGACGCAATAGTCCATCCAGCGATGGTTGCCTTCGCTCCAGATCGGGGCGGTGGCAAACCACTCGGGGCGATGGCGGGGACAGTTTTTCTCGTAGAAAAAGATGTCGGTTACCCCGTTGGGATAGCGCTTGAGAGTGAGCGGGCGTCCGGCAAGATGGGGGATGAGGACGGGAGCGACACGGACGTAGTAGTCGATGACCTGCCCCTTGGTAAAGCCAGCTTCCGGGTACAGGACCTTATCGAGGTTGCTGAGAGAGAGGCGGCGGCCCTCGATATCGACGATGGTTTCACGGCGCGGCATACAGGAAATTAGATGCAAGGGAAGGATGCGCGAGAACTAACACTCGAAAGAGAATGGCAGGAGTGGTACAACGGAACGCATGAGAACGATTGAGTTGGCGGAGCGGATTGGCGCTGTCTGCGAGGGCGGCGACGTTGAGGTAAGCCGGGTTGCAAGCTTTGCCGGTGCCGGAGCGGAAAGCCTAGTCTTCGTGGAACATGCACGCTTTCTGAAAGCAGCGCTGGAGTGCGCGGCGGCAGCGGTGATTGTGCCGGACGATGCCGGGATTGCGCTGGATGATGCCAGCTATAACCGAGAGATTACGGGAGCACAGGGCAAAGTGCTGCTGGTGGCGAAGAATCCGCGGCTGGCGTTCGCGTTGGCGGCCGAGGAGTTGCGGCGCTGCGAGGCTTGCGACGGAGGGGTGGACGCCTCGGCGGTAGTAGATCCGACGGCCGAGGTGCATGAGACGGCATGCGTAGACGAGTTGGTGGTGGTGCGGGCGGGGGTAAAGATCGGGGCGCGAAGCCATGTGGGGCCAGGATGCATGATCGGTCCGGGAGTGGTGATTGGCGAAGATTGCAACCTGGTGGCACGGGTCGCGGTGTATCCGGGGACGACGATGGGCGACCGGGTGATTGTGCAGGCAGGGGCGGTGTTGGGGAGCGACGGCTTTGGCTTTGTGCCGCATCCGGAGACCGGGCGCTTCCACAAGTTTCCGCAGATTGGACGGCTGGAGATCGGCAACGATGTGGAGATCGGCGCGAATACGACGATCGACCGGGGGGCGCTGGATGCAACGGTGATCAGTGACGGAGTAAAGCTCGACAACCTGGTGCAGGTTGGGCACAACGTGCACATCGGGCGCAATGTGGTGGTGGCTTCGCAGACCGGGATCAGCGGGAGTTCGGTGCTGGAGGACGGGGTGATCGTGGGTGGGCAGGTAGGGATCGCCGACCACGTGCGGATCGAGGCAGGGGTGATCCTTGGAGCGCAGAGCGGGGTTCCGAGTAAGAAAGTAGTGCGGGGGAAAGGCGTGATCTTCTGGGGAACTCCGGCAAGGCCGATCGGAGAGTATTTGAAAGAGTTGGCTACGCTGGCAAGGCTGACGCGAAGGAAGAAGTAGGGGGAACTTAGGACGGTTGAGTTGAGGGAATCTCACTTTTCGGAGCGGGAGCTTCGGTGGAGGTTAGGCTGCCACCTTCCATGGCAATGCGGGCGACGCTGACGTTGAGCAGGGCGGCGGCAAGGCTATGGACAAACATAGTGGTGATGTTGACAAGGGAAGTGGCTTCGGTTGGGTTCATGCCGAGTTTGGCGAGGGCCGCGGAATTGAATTCGATGGGGCCGGGGAGTTCGTTGACGAGTCGGGCGGCGGCTTCGAGGACAGCGCTCTCCGATTGCTGGAAGAGTTCGGAGGCGGCGATGGGCTTGACCGAGGCCCAGTAGCTCTGGAGAAAGTCCGGCCAACGGGCGAAGGCGCGATAGACCGTGTGGACGACATCGGCTCCGGTGGTGAAGCGAATATCAGCGAATATGCTCTGGACGGCGGACGGGGCGGCGTCTGCGTCGATGAGGACGAGGTGACGGTGCGGTTTGGGCTCGGGCGCGGGAGTTCTGGGGATAACGGGGTTTCCGGCGGGGCTTTGAAAGGCCTTGGACAGGAACGAGGCGAGCAGGAGGGTGACGGGGACGGAATAACAGAAGAAGTTGATGCAGTCCTTTAACTCCTGGCAGGCGCCAAGGCTGAAGCGCTGGCGGGCGAGTTCGGATTTCAGGCTGGGAACGGAGAAGTTGGTGTGGACGCGGGTGTAAGCGTCGGCACGCAGACGGTGGGCGCAGGAGAAATAGGCTTCGGTCTGGACGACGGGGCGGATGGCAGTCCAAAAGCTGTCGAGAAATCGCGGGTTGGTGCCGAGATACTGAAAGAAGCTGCTGATGTGAGGTACGCCAAAGACGTGCTGTACATCGCAATAGATCTCCTGCACCCGGCCCGTTGCCTGGGTGGGCGGAAGCAGACGAACGGCCTGTCCCTTCTTCCATCCTGTCATAAGGAGTGAGATGAGAAAGGCAGGCTACTTAGATTCAGAATTCCGGGGTAGAAATGATGTTGCGTGAGGGAATCGAAGTTTCTGGCGGAAGGGTTGAGAGCGCGCTGGAGGCTGGAGCTCAGTCCAAGCGAGTGCGCTCGGATGACACACCTCAAAACAGAGTGGATTGGAAGCGGTGGGGAAGCGTGCGATGATTGCGGGCGTGATGCGTGGCTTTGAGGTTTGTTTCGATTACGGCGAAGACTCCGGGGTAGTGTATCCGGCGATGGCGCCGTACGGTAAGCTGGGGTTCCCGGCGGCGGTGGCGGGCAGGCCATGGGTGTACGCGAACTTTGTGCAGACGCTGGATGGGATTGTCTCACTGCTGGGCAATGAGGCGGGCGGAGCCGAAATTGCGGAGGCGGCGGAGGATCGGTGGCTGATGGACCTGCTGCGGGCGCACGCGGACGCAGTGCTGCTGGGGATGGGAACGCTGCGCGAGGAACAAAGGCTGGGACGACCACGGGCGCGGGGTCCGGTGTTCCGGATTGTGGACGCGGAGTTGCAGCAACTCAGGGCGAAGCTCGGAAGGGGCAGAGAACGCAATGTGTTGCTGACGGCGCGGGCGGACTTCCAGTTGAGGGACTACGCGGTCTTCGACGGAGAACTGGTGGACGTTACGGTGGTGACGACTCAGGAGGGCGCGGCGAGGCTGGAGGTGCAACGCGGGAATCATTCCTGGGTGGATATTGTCGCGGTGGATGGGGACGAAGGCGGGGGAGTGGATCTGCGGAAGGCAGTGACGGCGCTGGAGGAACGGTACGGGATCAGGTATCTGCTGTGCGAGGGCGGACCGGCGCTGTATTCGGGAATGATCAAGGCGGGGCTGATCGATGAGCAGTTTGTGACCGTCTCACCGATGGAGGTGGGGCGGTTGAGCGTCTACGGGCCGAGGCCGACGATGCTGCCAGAGGTGGGATTCAGCAAGGAAGAGGCGGTGCGCTGGCAGTGGTTGAGTTGCCGAAAGGTGGCCGACTACCAGTTCCATAGATTTCGCCGAAAATCGAAGGGCATTTGTTAGACTCTGGATTGTGAAGGGTATTCATAAGAGCGCCTGGTTATTGGCGGTTGCTTCCGGGCTGCTGCAGGTTCTGGTTTTTCCTCGCCCGAATTGTTACTGGTTGTGCTGGATTGCGCTGGCACCGCTGATGTATGCGCTGCTGCGGGCACGCGAGGCAGATGCGACCGAGCTGCTGACCGACGAGACCTACTCGTTTCTGGTTCCGGCGCGGGCCTGGCAGGGATTCTTTCTGGGCTGGACTTCGGGGACAGTTTTCTACTTTGGGACGTGTTACTGGGTCTATTCGGTGATGCACTCCTATGGAGGGCTTTCACCGGCGGTTTCATTTCTGCTGCTGGTCCTGTTCTCGCTCTACATTGGGCTGCACCATGGGATATTTGGCGCGCTGATGGCGGTGGCGGGACGTTCGCGGGTGGGATTCAGCCGGAAGGCGCTGGTGCTGGCACCGTTTCTGTGGGTGGCGGTGGAGCTGCTGCGGGCGTACGTGGTGAGTTTTCCGTGGGGGCTGCTGGGGACGGCGCAGATTGATAATCTGCCGCTGGCACGGCTGGCCAGCGTGACCGGCGTGTATGGTGTGTCGTTTGAAATTGCGCTGGTGAATACGGTGTTTGCGGCGGCCATGCTAGTGCATCGCAAGCGCAGGATGTCGATGTTGGCGGCGGCACTGACCGGGGCTATCGCGCTGCAGGCCACGGTGCTGGTGAAGGCGGAGCCGAGCGAGGTGGAAGCGTACGCGACGCTGGTGCAACAGAACGTGCCGATCGTGCGGCAATGGACGTACGAAGGATACAAAGGGCTGGTGGATGAGTTGAGCGCGATCAGCCGGGCTCCGGAGTTGGGCAAGGACAGGAGCATTGCGCCGCTGATTGTGTGGCCGGAGTCGCCTGCGCCGTTTGAAACCGACGACCGGTTGTTTTCCGAGTCGACGGCGGCACTGGCACGAAAAGAGCGCTCGTGGGTGCTGGCCGGAGCGACGGCAGTGCAGCCGGCGGGCAAGCCAGGCGAGGCGGAGCAGATATATAACTCGGCGGTGCTGGTGTCTCCCGGGGGGGGGGCGGCGCAGCGGTATGACAAGGTACACCTGGTTCCGTGGGGCGAGTATGTTCCGTTTGCGTGGGCTTTTGGCTTCGCCAAAGCGTTGACCCACGAGGTCGGGGAGTACACGGCTTCGGGAGCCGGACGCATGCCGTTGGAAGTGGGATCGCACCGCTACGGGGTGTTCATCTGCTACGAATCGGTGTTTCCGCACGAGGTTCGGCAGTTTGCGCAGCGCGGGGCCGAGGTGTTCGTAAATATCTCCAACGATGGGTGGTTTGGGGACTCGGGCGCGCCGTGGCAGGGGTTGAACATGGCCCGGATGCGGGCGGTGGAGAACCATCGCTGGCTGTTGCGCTGCACCAACACGGGGATCACCGCGGCGATCGATCCGCTGGGACGGGTTGTGGCGGAGGCTCCGCGAAATCAGCGGTTGGCGCTGGATGCGCCGTATGGGATGATGAAGGATTTGACGTTCTATACGCGCTATGGGGATTGGTTTCCGATTCTGTGTGCCATAATTTCAATCACGGGATTGCTCTGGCGCGACCATGAGGGAGCGCACATGACGCATCCCCTCCCTGTATAGGAGCAGGACATTCATGATCGATCAGCAGCTCGAACAAGAGTTCTCGGCTTTGCGGGGCAAGGTACGCGAGCTACAGGAGTATCTTTGACTCGGCTAAATTGAAGGTGGAGTTGGAGAAGGTAGAAGCGCAAGCGGCCGACCCGAATTTCTGGAACGACTCCGAAAACTCACAGAAGACGATGCGCGAACGCAAGCGTCTGGAGGACGCACTGGCGTCTGACAGCGACCTGACGCGGCGCGTGGAGGACATCTGCGCCTATTTTGAGCTGGCCAGCGAAGGCGAGCAGGTGGATGAGGAAGTCACGCGCGAGATGAGCGGGCTGCGCGAGGTGGTGGAGAAACTGGAGACGGAGACGCTGCTGAACGGCGAACTGGATCGCAGCAACGCCATTGTGACGATCCATCCGGGAGCGGGCGGCACGGAATCACAGGACTGGGCGGAGATGCTGCTGCGGATGTTCCTGCGTTGGTGCGAACGCCAAGGCTTTGGGACGGTGATCAACGACCTGCAGGACGGGGACGAGGCGGGGATCAAGTCGGTGACGTTCAGCGTGACGGGGGAATTCGCCTATGGTCTGCTGACGAGCGAGATTGGAGTACATCGGCTGGTGCGGATCTCGCCGTTTGACCAGCAGGCACGGCGGCATACGTCATTTGCCAGCGTATATGTTTCGCCGGAGATCGACGACAGCATAGAAGTGATCATCAAGCCGGAAGACATACGGATCGACACCTACCGCTCTGGCGGCAAAGGCGGGCAGCACGTGAATACGACGGACTCGGCGGTGCGGATTACGCACTTTCCGACCGGGATTGTGGTGGCCTGCCAGAACGAACGCTCGCAGCACAGCAACCGGGAACGCGGCTTCAAGATGCTGCGGTCGCGGATTTACGAGTGGGAGTTGGAGAAGAAGCGGGCGGCGAGCCGGAAGGTTGAGGATTCCAAGCTGGACATCGACTTTGGCTCGCAGATCCGATCGTATGTGCTGCAACCATATCGCATGGCGAAGGATCACCGGACCAAGATGGAAGTGGGCGATGTGGACCGGGTGCTGGACGGAGATATCAATCCGTTCATTCGGGCCTATTTGTTGATGCGTAGAGCGGAGCAGAGGTAATCAGCCTGACGTAGAGAAAACCAGGTGAACCGGGATGGAGAAGCGGCAGACTCTCGACTTGCAAGAGCAGTTGAAGAGGCCGCTGAGCGTGCGCTTCGACCGGGCGCTGGTTCTGGCCTCGACCCTGCACCGCGACCAGTCCCGCAAGGCGAGCGACGTGCCCTACGTTGCGCACCTGCTGGGAGTGGCTGCGCTGGTTCTGGAAGAGGGCGGCAGCGAGGACGTGGCGATTGCGGCGCTGCTGCACGATGCGGCCGAGGATCAGGGCGGGGAAGAAGTCCTCAAGGAGATTGCGGCGGCATTCGGCGAGGAAGTGGCGCGATGGGTGCGTCAGGCGAGCGACAGCTTTGTGAATCCCAAGCCGGAGTGGGAGTCGCGCAAACGGCATCACCTGGCGGAGATTCCGCTGGCCGACCGGGAAGCGCGGCTGATCATGCTGGCGGACAAAGTCCACAATGCAAGATCGATTCTGGCGGACCACGCACGGGTAGGACCGAAGACATGGAATCGCTTCAGCGTGCCGCGGGAACGTACGGTGTGGTATTACGAAACGCTGCTGGGAGTGTTCGAGCGCGGGCTCTCGCCGGTGCTCTACGATACGCTGAGCGACTGCGTGAAGCGAATGAAGGAGCTGGACTGAATGGGCAGGATGGTGGACCTGATCCGCAATGGCGAGGCACCCGCGTCAGTGATGCGGCGGGCCGCGCAGGGCGGGTTATCACTACCGGCGCGTGAAGCGATTGAGATTCTGGTGGTGCTGGCGGAGCATCGCGAGCTGGGAGCGGAGGCGGAGGAGACGCTGGGGAGATGGAACGAGGCGTCGTTGATCGAAGTTGCCTCGGATGCGCTTACCCCGCGGGAGGTGCGGCTGCAATTGTTGAAACTCCACGGGCAACGGCCCGCGCTGGTGGCGGCCCTATGCGAGCATCCTGCGCTGGAACTGGAGGAGTTGGAAGCGACGGCAAGCCATGGGTCGGCTGAGGTGCTGCGGGCCATGATGCGGAGCCAGCGGGTGCGCAGTTCGAGCCGGTTACTGGAACTGATGGCGGTGAATCCGGCGACGGAGCCAGCGCGGGCACTGCTGGAGCAATTTCGGCAAACAGCCCAGTCGAGAGCGGCAGAGGGAGTTGCGGCGAGCTTTCTGGCGGAGCACGCAGAAGAGGTTGCGAAGGTAGATGCGCAACCATTCGAACTGGTGGCGGGCGTCGATGGCGAGGACGATCCTCTTGACAAGCTGCTAACGCGGGTGAAAAACGGCGACACCACGGCGGCAGATCCCGAGGAGCACGTACAGCTCTCATTGCTGCAGAAGATTGGGCTGATGCGGGTCGGCGAGCGGATTAAGCTGGCGATGCGCGGCAACCGCGAGGAGCGGATGATGCTGATCCGGGACCGGTCGAAGCTGGTGTCGTTGGCAGTGCTGGAGTCGCCGAAGGTGACCGACCGCGAGATGGAATCGTTTGCCTCGATGAAGAACATCCAAGAAACTGTGCTGCGGGCGATCTCCACGAAGCGGAAGTTCATCAAGAATTATTCGGTTTTGCGGGCACTGGCAAATAATCCGAAGACGCCGCTGGATGTTGCATTGCCATTGCTGGCCCACTTATTGGTGAAAGATGTGCGTGCGCTGGCGGTGAATAAGAACGTGAACGAGACGGTGCGCAAGGTGGCAATGAAGACATACAGGAAGAAAATGGAGCGGAAGATAGACTGAACCGCCGGGGGAAGAGCGTGGCAGACCGCATTCTGGAACTATTGCAGAGGGCAAAGACGATCGCCGTGGTGGGGCTGTCGAATGACACGGGCAGGCCGAGTTATGAGGTCTCCTCGTATTTGCAGAGCAGGGGATACCGGGTTGTACCGATCAATCCGAAGCTGAGCGAGGTGTTGGGCGAGAAGGCATATCCATCGTTGAGCGAGGCAGCAAAGGTCGAAGAGATCGACATCGTGGATGTTTTCCGCAGTCCCGATGCGGTGCCGGCAATTGTGGATGAGGTGCTCGCACTGAAGATTCCAGCGCTGTGGTTGCAGGAATCGGTGGTACACGAGGAGGCCGCCGAGAAAGCACGGCAGTCCGGGGTGTTTGTGGTGATGGACAAGTGCATCCTGAAGGAACACCGGAGATACGGGTTGTAAGACAGGGTTTCAGTGGTTTCAAGGTTTGAAGGTGCAAAGCAGGAATTGTCGTGAGCTCTGCCGCAACCAAGCGGCAGGGCATTTTTATTTTGGAACGAACTATGAAATTGCACTAATGTCAGAGGCATTAGAGTAACCATCGTGACCTGTGTGACATCGAATGTAGGCAAGGATAAGGCTTACGGCGGCAATGCGGAGAGACTTACAGGCCACCAGAAAGGTTTTTCCGAACGCGAAGTGTGAGGTTCTCCATGTTCCGCGAGGATAGTTCCAGGTACGAGGCCGGAGGGGGTAGGGTGCGGTCGAATGCCAGCAGGCTCCGCCAAGTGAGGATTGGGATGCTTGCCGTACTGCTGGCGATTGCACTCCCGACGGAAAAGCTGCTTGGACAGAGCGCGCCGAACCCCGCGGGGGCGTCTGCACCCTTCCAAGACACGGGAGCAGTGACTGCTCAGCCGAGTGCTGCTCCGCAGGCGGCTGCGTCCAATGCGGAGCAGACGGCAGGAGCGGCTTCCGGGGGGGGGACGCCGACGGCAGAGAAGCAAGGGGAGGCGGCGGAGAACCAGGGGAATACACCGGCAAAGCCAGCGGCTCCGGAGGGCGAGGCTTCGGCTCCGGCGGTGGTGCTGCCTCCGGCGATGGCATCGAAGAGCAAGGTTCCAGCGGAATCGACCTACAATGAAGTGCACGTGAAGCCGATGGTGAAATCGGAGGACACGGCGAAGTTCGATCCGAATTCGGCGGCTACGGCGGAATCAGAAGTCGACCCGAGTCTGCGTACGCACACCAAGCCGATACGGGTGGATGTTGACCTGGTGCTGGTTCCCGTGACGATCACGGACCCCATGAACCGTCTGGTGACGGGATTGGAGAAGGAAAACTTCAACCTTCTGGACAATGGAGAGAAACAGGCGATCCAATACTTTTCCAATGAGGACGCGCCGATTTCGCTGGGTGTAATCTTCGACATGAGCGGCTCAATGTCCAACAAGATCGAGAAGTCGCGCGATGCCGTGGTGCAGTTTTTGAAGACGGCGAATCCGGAAGACGAATTTTTTCTGATTGCGTTCAATGACAAGCCAACCTTGATCAGCGACTTTACGAACGATGTGGAACAAGTGCAGGGGCGACTGTTGTTTACGGTTCCGAAGGGGCGGACGGCATTGCTCGACGCGATTTACCTGGGGATAGCAAAGATGCGCCAAGCCAAGCACCAGAAAAAAGCACTGCTGATCATCTCCGACGGCGGCGACAACCGGAGCCGTTACACGGAGAACGAAATCAAGTCGATGGTGCGTGAAGCCGACGTGCAGATTTATGCGATTGGGATATTCGATCAAAACCCGCGCAGCGATGAGGAAAGATTCGGGCCGCAGTTGCTGGCGGAAGTGACCGATGTTACCGGCGGCCGAACCTTTACGGTGGATAATCCGAATGAATTGAGCGACGTGGCGACTAAGATCGGCGTGGAGTTGCGGAACCAATACGTGCTCGGCTATCGACCTACCAAGCCGGCACATAACGGCAAGTGGCGCAAACTGCGGGTAAAATTGGTCACTCCGAAGGGGTTGCCGCAGCTCTCGGTGTACGCAAAGACGGGGTATTATGCTCCCAGCGAATAACGGAAAAAGAGTTTGGATTGCAGCACTGGTCTTGCTGGTCGCAGGGTTTATCGGAGTGGCGGTGGCGCAGAGTTCGCGCCAGCAGAGTGGAACGAGCCAGCAAAGCAGCGATGTACTGCTGCCGCCGGAGGGTGTGAGCCCTGAGACATCGGCTCCGGCAAAGCAGGCCGGGGGCGAGCAGGAACCAGCCGCGTCCGGCGAGAAGCCAGCCAATCAGCCAAGCGACACGGTAAATGTTCCGCGCGGTCAAGAAGCGGAAAAGACCAGCAACGGGACGTTCGTGTTCAAGACCGAAGTGCAGGAGGTGACCCTGCACGCGACGGTAGTGGACGACCGTCAACATCCGGTGACAACTCTGGACCGGACGGCTTTCCAGGTCTTCGAGGATGGCAAGCCGCAACGAATCACATCGTTCCGCCGCGAAGACATTCCGGTGGCGCTGGGGATTGTGATCGACAACTCGGGTTCGATGCGCGATAAGCGTCCGAGTGTGAACGCGGCGGCGCTGAACCTGGTGCGGGCGAGTAATCCGCAGGATCAGGTATGTGTCATCAATTTCAATAATGAGTATTACCTCGATCAGGATTACACGGGCAGCGTTCCGCTGCTGAGGGATGCGCTGGAACGGATTGAGTCGCGGGGAGGAACCGCACTCTACGACGCCCTGGTGGCGACCAGCGACCATCTGATGAAGAGTGCGAAGTTGCAGAAAAAGATCATTCTGGTGGTGACCGACGGCGAGGACACGGCGAGCCGCGACACGCTGGAACAGGCGGTTCGCGCGATCGCCGTGGATGGGGGACCGACGGTTTATACCATCGGACTGCTGGGACATGAGCGGGAGAAAAAAGCGCGGCGGGCATTGCGCATTCTGGCGGAGCAGACGGGCGGCGTTGCGTTCTTTCCGATAGACGTGAATGAGGTAGAGGCAATCTCACAGCAGATTGCGCACGACATCCGCAACCAATACACGATCGGGTATAGACCCTCGACGCCAAAGACTGAAGGCGGCTACCGGCAGGTGAAGGTGGATGCCGAAGCGAAGGGTTACAAGAAACTTTCGGTGCGGACGCGCAGCGGCTACTATGCGAACGGCGGACAAACCGCCTCGGCGAGCAAATAAGGGTAAGGGAAATCGGTTCGGTTTGGAAGAACCGGGGCGGTACGGAAAAGTTGAGCAGTACGGGGATTCCTTGCGTCGCTCGGAATGATAGCTAAAGAAACCAAGATAGAAGCGGGGAGAGATGGAGGGCTCGGGGCTGCGGCTTTGAGCCTTTTGCTTTACGCGTTGTTTCCATGCACGCAGAGCTGGGCAAGCAGAGTTGGGGTTGACCAGCCATGCCGGAGGTCTTAGCCTGAACTATTCGCGTCTCGATGATGCGCTAAGGGAATGCTTGCGATGAAATGCTCGATGCGGGTGGTGGACAGTGTTCTGGAGTTGATTGGTTCGACGCCGATGGTGCGGTTGAAGAACGTTGTTCCGAAAGGCGCTGCCGAGGTCTGGGCGAAGCTGGAAGCACTGACTCCGGGGTTCAGCGTCAAGGATCGGGCGGCGCTGGGGATGATCGAACAGGCGGAGCGCGCGGGGGCGTTGCATCCGGGCGACACGATTGTGGAGGCGACGGCGGGCAACACCGGCGTGGGGCTGGCGCTGGTGGGAGTACAGAAAGGCTACAAGGTGGTGTTTTTTGTGCCGGAAAAGTTCTCCAGGGAAAAGGTGATGCTGATGGAGTGCTTTGGCGCCAAGGTATATCGGACTCCGACGGAAGACGGGATGGAAGGCGCGATTCGGCGGGCCAGGGAATTGGCGGATGAGAACGAGCACTTCTGGTTCGCCGCGCAATTCTCGAATCCGGGGAACCCGCAGATTCACCACGACACCACAGGACGGGAGATATGGGAGCAGACGGAGGGGCGCATCGACGCGTTCGTCTGCGGCGCGGGGACGGGTGGAACATTCACCGGCGTGGCACGGTATTTGAAGGAGCAGAATCCGGGGGTTCTGGCGGTACTGAGCGACACGCAGAATTCGGTGTACAGCGGACAGAAGGCCGGGGACCACGACGTGGAGGGAATTGGCGCGAGCTTCATTCCTGAGGTATTCGACCGCTCGGTGTGCGATGAAACGGTGATCATTCCCGACGTTGAGGCATTTGCGATGGTGAGGCGGTTGGCGATGGAGGAGGGCATACTGGGCGGTTCCAGTTCAGGATCGAATGTGCGCGGCGCGATCAAAATCGCCCGACGACTCGGCCATGGCAAGCGGGTGGTTACGCTGATTCCGGACTCGGCGGAACGGTATCTCTCGAAAGACATTTTCAATTACAAGAGCGCGGTGGCGCCAAAGGCGCAAGAAGTTTCAGACTAGAGGCGACGATGACGACAGAGCGCAAAGGGTTTTCAACACGGGCGATTCACGATGGTCAGGAGCCGGAGGCGCTGACGGGCGCAGTGGGAGTTCCGATCTACGCGACGTCGACCTACCAGCAGGACGAATTGGGGAAACCACGGATGGGGTACGAGTATTCGCGTGTTTCCAATCCGACCAGGGACCGGCTGGAAACCAATTTGGCGTCGCTGGAAGGCGGGTTTGCGGCGCGCGTGTTTGCCAGCGGAATGGCGGCAGTGACCGCATTCTGCCAGATGATGAAGGCGGGAGATCACGTGGTGGCCGGGGATAATTTGTATGGAGGAACTCCGCGCTTTTTCAACCAGGTGATGGCGAAGTTCGACGTTACATTCACCTATGTCGATACGAGGCATACGGACAACGTGGCGGCGGCGATGCGAGGCAACACGCGTTACGTATTTCTGGAGACGCCAACCAACCCGCTGATGCAACTCGCCGATATTGCGGAGGTGAGCGCGGTGGCCCATGAAAAGGGCGCCGAGGTAATTGTGGATAACACGTTTATGTCGCCATATTTCCAAAGACCGCTGGAACTGGGCGCAGACATGGTGCTGCACTCGACGACGAAGTTTCTGAACGGGCACAGCGACGGATTGGGTGGGGTGATTGTGTGCTCGACCATGGAGCAGGCGGCGGCTCTGGCGTTTCTTCAGAAGGCTTCGGGGGCGATTCTGTCTCCGTTTGAAAGCTGGCTGATTCTGCGCGGGGTGAAGACGCTGGCAGTGCGGATGAGGCAGCACGACGTGAACGGAGGGGTGGTGGCCGGGTTCCTGCAGAAGCATCCGCGAGTGGCGAAGGTGATCTATCCGGGATTGGCTGAGCATCCGCAGCATGAGCTGGCGAAGCGGCAGATGAGTGGGTTTGGCGCGATGATCACGATGGATACCGGGTCTCTGGAGAATGCGAAGAGGATGCTGAAGCAGGTGAAGCTGTGCGTTCTGGGCGAGTCGCTGGGCGGGGTGGAGACGCTGATTTCGCATCCGGCGACGATGACTCATGCGGCGCTGGGCGAGGAGGGTCGCGCAAAGATCGGGCTGACGGATGGAATGGTGCGCATCTCAGTCGGCATTGAGGACGTGGACGACATCTTGGCGGACCTGGAGCAGGCGCTGGCGGCGATCTAGACCAATTCTGGTGAGGTTAATGCGCTCCGCGCTGGACAGGTTTGGCTGCCGAGGTGGCCTCGGATATTCATCGAGTTGAGCGGTACGGGGATTCCTCACTACTTCGGAATGACAGCCAAAAGAACAGGCAACTCTCAAAGTAAACAGCTCAGGAAAGGTGAATTGAGTTGAGCGAGACCGACTGGAATGCGGCAGCCTATGACGAGCTCTCCGACCCGATGTTTGAGTGGGGCATGGCTCTGCTGGGAACATTGGGACTGAAGGGCGAGGAGCGAGTGCTGGACGCGGGGTGCGGCAGCGGTCGGCTGACTGATGAATTGCTGAAGCAACTGCCTGCGGGCGAAGTGGTGGCGCTGGATTTCTCTCCGAAGATGTTGGAACAGGCAAGGCAGCGGCTGGCTGGATTTGGCGGACGGGTTGAGTTTGTGCACGCCAGTTTGGAGGAGTTCGAACTGGCGGAGAAGGTGGATGGAATCTTCAGTAACGCGGTGTTTCACTGGGTTGCGGATCACGCGGCGATGTTCGGGGCATTGCATCGGGCGTTGCAGCCGGGAGGCTGGCTGGTGGCTCAGCTCGGGGGCGTGGGGAATCTTGCCAAGACCTATGCGCGGGCGCATGCGGTAGCGGAGCAGGCTCCGTTTCACGAGTTTTTGAAAATACGCGAAGACGATCCGCACTTTGGTCCACACTTTGAAGATCCGACACGGACGCGGGAGCGTATGGAGGCCGCGGGGTTCGAGGTGAGTGAGGCCAAGCTGCATACGGTGGCGCCACGCTTCGAGCGCCGGGAACGCTACGAGGCATTCCTGGAAACCGTGGTGCTGCGGCAGCCGGCGATGAAGCTTCCCGAGGGGTTGCGGCGGGAGTTTTTGGAGGGGATCTCCAAGCAGACTTTGCACGATGAAGGCGAGTACTCGCTGGACTATGTGCGGTTGACGGTGAGAGCGAGGGGATGAGGATTCTTGGACTGGATTGAACGCTTATGACGAGCAAGACTTTGTGATGAGCTCTCACCTACAAATTACTATTTGCGGACGGAGGCTGCGATCCAGGCGAGATAGGACTCCAGGCCGGATTCGACTGTGAAGCAGATGAGCTCCGGAACCTGGTAGGAGTGCAGCTCGCGAATCGCATCCTGGATCGGGGAGAGCTGGGCTTCGGTGGACTTGATGAGGAGAAGGAACTCTTCGGAGTGCTCGACCTCGCCCTGCCAATGGTAGACGGAGGAGACCGGTCCGAGGATGTTGACGCAGGCAGCAAGACGCCGGGAGACGAGTTCGGAGGCCAGAGTATTAGCTTCCTCCCGGGAAGAGGCGGTGGAGAGCATGAGGCGTTTATCGGTCATCGGAGGATTCCTGTCACGAGCAGGAAATACGCTACCCGATGAAGAGCGCGTCGGCAAGAGGAATTCGACGGGTTGGAGAGTGCATCCGCACTGTTAGAATTTGTGCTTGCCGCCGGGGACGCGGCGCGTTTGAACATCTATCGGGCGAAGAATTTGCATAGTCTCCAAAGGAGAAAGAGAAGCAATGGCGACACAGATCAAATTCGGAACCTCTGGCTGGCGGGCGGTTGTCGCCGACGAATTCACGGTGGCAAACGTAAAGCGGGCGGTCACGGGGATTGCGCGCTATGTGGCGGGCACGGGCAAAATAGATCCGAAGTTGGTTGTGGGACGCGATCCACGATACATGGGCGAGACGTTCGTGAACATTGCGGCGACGGTTCTGGAGAGCTACGGGATTACTCCGCTGGTGATCTCCGAACCGGCTCCGACACCCGCGATTGCCTGGGAGGTGATGCGGCAGAAGGCCGATGGCGCAATCAACTTTACGGCCTCCCATAATCCGGCGGAGTACAACGGAATCAAGTTCTCGACGCCGGATGGAGCACCCGCGCTACCGGAGTTTACCACCCAGATAGAGGCGGCGGTGGTGAAGGCTGACGAGGACGGCGGAGCCACTCCGGAGGGTGCGAAGAGGGCGGAGCGCCAGGAGATTGAGGTGAAGTCGCACTACCTAGCTCGGCTGAAGGAACTGGTGGACTTCAAGGTGATTCGCGAGCGCGGGTTGAAGATCGCGTTCGATCCGATGTGGGGAGCCGCGCGGGGATACAGCGACGTGGTGCTGCGGGAAGAAGGCATCGAATGCGCGGTGGTACACGACACCCGCGACGTGTTGTTTGGTGGACATGCTCCGGAACCGGATGGTGAGCTGCTCGACGAACTACGCCACAAGATGAAGGCGATGGGCGCGAAGATCGGAATTGCCTGCGATGGCGATGCGGACCGCTTTGGAATTGTGGATGAGGACGGGACATACATTTCGCCGAATTATGTGATCGCGCTGCTGTTCGACTACCTGGTGGAGACCAGGGGCTGGCGCAATGGGGTGGCAAAGAGCGTGGCGACCACAAATCTCATCAACGCGGTCGCGGAGCATCATAAAATTGAGATGTACGAGACAGCGGTGGGCTTCAAGTACATTGGGGAACTGATCAAGCAGGATAAGATCGCCATCGGCGGGGAAGAGAGCGCTGGGTTGACGATCCGGCACCACGTTCCGGAGAAGGACGGAGTGCTGGCCGGACTACTGCTATGCGAGATGGTGGCGAAGCGGGGCAAGAGCCTGGGAACACAAGTAAAGGAATTATTTGCTCAAGTTGGTTCGTATTATCCGGAAAGACAGAACTTCCGCTTGACGGATGAAGCTAAAACGAAGTTCACTACGAAGTTAGGGACGAATCCGACCGAATTTGCGGGTCGTAAAATCTCACGGATTGTGCGGACCGACGGACTGAAGCTGGTGCTGGAAGACGGTTCCTGGGTATGCTATCGGGTGAGCGGCACGGAGCCGGTAGTGCGGGCGTACACGGAGGCTCGCAGCAGGGAAGATCTGGCGAAGCTGAGTGCGGCGGCCAAGCTTTGGGCGAACGGCTAGGGCGACTGAGTTGGACGGAAGATTAGGTTGAGCAAAGAGAGGCTGGCGATTCGGTGAACTGGTCAGGAGAGTTGGTGCGGAAGCTGGTGCAGTGGCGCAGGCTGCTGGCTAGTGCCGCGTTTGCGGTGATTGCGGTCTGCCTGTGTGCGCACGTCATGCTGGGCGAGAATGGATGGGTAAAGTACCGGCAGAAAAAAGCGGAGTACCAGAAGCTGCAGCAGGATCTTCAACACATGGACGAGGAAAACCGGCGTCTGGATGCGAAGATCAAGGCGCTGAAGAGCGATCCGAAGGCGATTGAGAAGGAAGCTCGCGAACAGTTGCGCTATGCCAAGCCGGGCGAAATCATCTATCTCCTTCCGGAGCAGCCAGGACAGCATCCGGCACAGGCTCCCGCAGCGCCGGAGTCAGCGAAGCGCTGAGGTTACAGAAGAAAACCCACTGAGCCACTGGAATCTCCGGTGGCTTTTGTATTGGAAGCAGGTCGCTATCTAGCGAAAGTTAAAGTAGCGCTTGAGACTCAGGATAGGCCTTTCGAAGCGAATCCACATGAGGGCGGCGAAGCCGATGGAGGCGGCGAAGCGAATCGCAACAATCGCCAGATTGCCGGGGATTCCGAAACGGTCGAGAGGCTTATCGACGTAGCCACCAAGGATGGAAAAGACGAGGATGTGGGTGACGTAGAGGCCGTAGCTGATCTTCCCGACGAATAGAAGTGGACGAAGGGTGAGGGCACGGCAGTAGAGCGTGGGTCGCCGGGCAGCCTGACCGAGCAGGGCGGCGAGCAACATTCCGCCAAAGCCGATGGCTAGCAGAGTGTCCGTCCACGCGGAGCCGCGGTGGAGCATGAGGGCGATGCCGGCGGCTCCCACGGCAAGAGCGGCACGGGCGACTATATTCCATGCTCGAAGAGGCCAATCTAAGACGCGCAGGGCGATGGCTATCAGGGCACCGACGGCCAGGCCATCCAGATGCGTGAGAGTGTTGGTAGGGGTGAGGTGGTATCCGCAGAAAAGGCGCACCAAGGGCGAGGTAGCGAGCATGGCGGTGGCGACCAGAAGCAGCCAGCGGGGGGGGATTTGGCGGGCGATCGGTGCCCAGAAAACGTAAAACTGCTGCTCAATGGCAAGGCTCCAGGTGGGGCCGATGGCTCCGGGAAGGGCAATGGGCCAGAGGTTCTGGACAAAGAGCAGAAGAAAGAGCCAGGGCGCGGCGGCAATGTCATGGAGCATCCAACGGTAGCCGCTGAAGAGGAAGGGAAAAAAGAAGTAGTAGAGAAAGAGCAGCAGCCAATAGACCGGCCAGATACGCAGGAAGCGGCGGGCGAAGAAGTTGGCGTAGAAGCGCGGGGAGGCCCCGGAGTCGAGGATGATTCCGGTGATGAGGAAGCCGGAGAGGACGAAGAAGAGACTGACGCCGGACCATCCCCAGACGATGATTCCCTCGAGGAAGGTTCCCTGAAGTCGCGGATGGCAATGGTAGAGGACGACGACGAGGATGGCGAGGCCACGAAGTCCATCAAATGCGGGAATGAAGGCGGGCAGCCACGCCGGGCGCAGACTCGGAGGCGAAACTGGAGGAGCGGCAATCACTCCGGCTTCGGGAGCTGGCGCGGGGGTGACTACCGAAGACACTAGCGGGAAATTCCTTCCAGGGGCGAGCTGGCCGAGGCGTAAAGCTTGCGGGGCATGCGTCCGGCGAGGAATCCCTCACGCCCGGCAATGACGGCGTGCTTCATGGCGGAGGCCATGAGCACGGGATCGGCGGCAGCGGCGATGCCGGTATTCATGAGCACGGCGTCGTAGCCAAGTTCAAGGGCAAGGGCGGCATCGGAAGGGGTGCCGACGCCCGCGTCAACAATGAGCGGGATTGAGGTAATGAGCTCGCGGAGGATGCGGAGGTTGGCCGTATTCTGAATGCCGAGGCCGCTGCCGATGGGGGCGCCGAGAGGCATGACGACGGCTGCGCCTGAATCGACAAGGCGAAGCGCAACTACTGGATCATCAGAGGTATACGGCAGAACAGTAAAGCCTTCCTTTACTAACACGCGGGTGGCTTCAATGGTGGCGGCAACGTCCGGGTAGAGAGTTTTCTGGTCTCCGATGACTTCGATCTTGACCCAGTCGCTGAGCCCGACCTCGCGTCCGAGGCGAGCGACGCGAATGGCTTCGTCGGCAGTGAAGCAACCGGCGGTGTTGGGCAGGAGAAAATACTTCTTGGGGTCGATGAAATCGAGCAGCGACTCCTTGCTGCGGTCGAGATTGACGCGGCGCACGGCGACGGTAACCATCTCAGCGCCACTGGCTTCTAGGGCGGCGGCGGTCTGGGGGCCATCCTTGTACTTTCCGGTGCCAACGATGAGACGGGATTGGAACGATTTTCCGGCGATGACAAGCGAGTCCATGGAAGTATTGTAAATCCAGTTCCGCGAGAGTGATGGAAGAAGAAGGCGGGAGCAGGCCAAAGTTGCGGGCTTGGGGGGCGAAAGCGCTCGTTAGGGGGTGACACGAAAGCGAATGGCGAAGAATCGATTACGGCAGAAAAGCTTGCGGCCGCGCGGGAACCTTGAGCAGTGCGGGGGCCTTTGCTGCGCTTCGGGATGACACCTCAAAAGAACCATAGCGAAAGACGAGCTGCTGCAAAAACCAGGCTACTGCGAAGACACTGGCCATCGGCGCGGAATTACCTATGCGGATTGGGCGGTGTCGGCGGGAGTGGTCTCGGCGTAAAGTTGCTCGATCTGGTTTTTGTAACGCGCCTCGACATTGCGGCGGCGCAGTTTGAGCGTAGGGGTGAGGGTCCCGTTCTCGATGCTGAGTTCTTCGGGAATGACCAGCACCTTCTTGAGGCGCTCGAAGCGGGCGAGGTTGCGATTCACCTGCTCGACGATGTTTTCGTAGAGCGCCTGCACCTCGGGATGAGCGGTGAGTTCCTGGCGGGATTGGAAGGCGATGCCGTTATGCTGCGCCCAATCCTCCAGTGCGGAGAAGGCCGGGACAATGACGACGGCTGGGAAGCGCCGACGGTCACCGAGGATTGCGGCTTCGCCGATGAAGCGATTGGACTTCAGTGAGTTTTCGATGGGCTGTGGGGCGATAAACTTTCCGCCCGAGGTCTTGATGAGATCCTTTTTGCGGTCAGTGATGGAGAGGTAGCCATCGGCATCGAGATTGCCAATGTCTCCGGTCTTGAACCAATCGCCGTCGAAGGCAGCGGTGGTTTCCGCAGGCATATTCCAATAACCCTTGAAAACGCTGGGACCGCGGACGAGTAACTCACCGTCGGCGGCGATACGGACCTCGATGTTGCAGAGGGGACGGCCGACGGTGCCCAGTTTGTGGGCGCGGGGGGAGTTGAGAGCAATGACTGGTGATGTTTCGGTGAGGCCGTACCCCTCGTGAATTAGCAGGCCGATCTGGGCATACCATTCGGCGAGTTCTTTTCCGAGGGGAGCGCCGCCGGAGATAAAGATGCGAACTTTGCCACCCATGGCGTCGCGCACCTTGGAGAAGACGAGCCGGTCGGCCAGCTTCCAGGTGAGAGACGAGGGGCACCTGCCGGCGAGCACCTGGTCGAGATTCGCCTTGCCTATCGACATGGCCCATCGGTAGACCGTTTTCTTGAAGCCGATGGCGACTCCGCGCTGTACCTGGTTGTAGATTTTCTCGTAGACCCGGGGAACGGCGACGAAAATGGTGGGATGGAGTTGGCGAAGGACACGGGGCATATCCTCGATAAAAGGACAATAGGCGATGGTGACACCGCGATAGAGTTCGGCAAAATCAACGTGGCGCGCCGTGATGTGCGAGAGCGGAAGAAAGCTGACGGCGAGGTCGGAGTTGAGCTGAAAGTCGAACTCATCGAGCGAAATCGAGAGATTCGAGGCGATGTTGCCGTGGGTGAGCATGGCACCCTTGGGGACGCCGGTGGTGCCGCTGGTATAGATGAGGGTGGCCAGATCGTCCGGGCAGATCTCGCTGGCGAGGGCATCGAGTTCGGGGACGCGCTGGCTGGGGCCGGCATTCATGAGAGCGGACATGGCGACGGCATCGGCTTCCGGGGTGGGTTCGTCCATCAGGATGATGGTTTCGACAAAAGTCTCCGTTTGAATGGAGCGGAGCTTGGCAAGCTGTGCGGCAGTGGAGACAAAGGCGGTGCGGGCTCCGGAGTGGCGGAGGAGAAAGGAAATCTGCTCGCCGGTGAGAGTGGCATAGATCGGCACGGTGGCAGCGCCGACGAGGAGGATAGCAAAATCGGCGATGGTCCACTCCGGACGGTTTTCACCGAGGATGGCGACGCGGTCGCCGCGGGCAATGCCTTGAAGGCGGAGCGCCTGGACTACGCCCATGACTCGTTGGTAGAGGCTGGAGGAAGAGATTTCATGCCACGCGGAATCGCGCTCGTAGAGCATGACTCGGGACTGGTTGCGATCCACGATGTGTAAGAAAATGTCTGCCAAAGTGCGTGGCTTTGGTTTAGCGTTCATGCTGCGTCCCTTCGTCCTACGAGCTGTTTAGGTTTCCAAGCCCTTTAAGATGATGTCGGCCACGGAATCGGCTACATCAGAAAGCTGATAATTTGTTTCGTCGAGCACCCAGGAGGTCACCATCTCATCGAGGGCTCCGAAAAAGCAGTTGGCGGTGATTTTTTCGCGAAGCTGGGGACGAAAGACGCCCTGTGCCTGACCCTCACGAATCGCGGCGCGAACCAGGTTAAAGTACTCCACCATCTGCTGATGAGAAAAAGGAGTTAGAAAGCGCGCGCTCTGGCGTAGTTCCATCTGAAAGACGACGGCCAAGTCGCGGTTGGAACCTAGGGCTTCCAAATGAAGATGGGCCAGGCGGCGAAGCTTGGCGGAGGGCGAAGCGATGGCGTCGAGTTCGGCGTGGGCCTGGATCATGAAGGCATCAAAAGCGCTGCTAATGGCAGTCATGAGCAGCTCTTCCTTATTCCGGAAGTAGAGATAGATGGTGCCGTCGGCGACGGAGGCGCGGTCGGCCACGTCAGAGACGCGCGCCGCATGGAAGCCCTTCTGGGCGAAGACGGAGACGGCGGCATCGAGAATGCGCTGGTACTTACCGCCTGCGGCGCCAGGTCTGGCGGCAACCTTCAAGCGCGTATGCTTGGCTTTCGGAGCTCTCATACCGGCTGCACGCTTAGATGCTGAACAGCATCGAAGAGTATCATCGAGGGCGGGATAAAGCATGCGCGGCGTTGAGACGGGCATCGGGAAGCAGAGGTCCGGCGATTCCGGACATGAGTCAACCTCAAGGGTGGAGGGCTCATCCAATCCAGAGTGCATGGGCGGTGCGCGGGAGCCGTGGTGTGATTGTGATGGGAAAGCCCAACTGGAGAGCCGGCTGGGCTTTTTAGGTGAAAGCGGTTCGGTAGCCACCGGTCCACGGCGGCGAAAGGGAAGACGGATTCAACGATGGTATTGAACTCCTCACCGACGTGGTACAAAGACGCAATCATCTACGAAGTCCATGTCAGAGCGTTCTATGACAGCGTGACGGATGGGATCGGTGATTTTGGGGGACTGACACAGAAGCTGGACTACCTGGAGGATCTAGGGGTTACGGCGGTGTGGCTGCTGCCGTTCTGTCCCTCGCCACTGCGCGATGACGGCTACGATATCTCCAACTACAACGACGTGCACCCATCCTATGGCACGCTGCGAGATTTTCACCGCTTCTTGAAAGAGGCGCACCGGCGCGGGTTGCGGGTGATCACCGAACTGGTGCTGAACCATACGAGCGACCAGCATGAGTGGTTCCAGCGTTCGCGACGGGCGGCACCGGGAAGCCGCTGGCGGAACTTTTACGTGTGGAGCAATACTCCGGAGAAGTACACCGAAGCGCGGATCATCTTCAAGGATTTCGAGGCCTCGAACTGGACCTGGGACCCGCTGGCGAAGTCGTACTACTGGCATCGCTTCTATTCGCATCAGCCGGACCTGAACTGGGACAACCCGGAAGTAAAGCAGGCAATGCTGGCGGCGATGGACTTCTGGTTCGATATGGGAGTGGATGGACTGCGCCTGGACGCGGTGCCCTACCTGTTCGAGCGCGAGGGCACGAACTGCGAAAATTTGCCGGAGACTCATGCGGCGCTGCGCGAGGTGCGGGCCCACGTAGAACAGAAGTATCACGACAAGATGCTGCTGGCGGAGGCCAACCAGTGGCCGGAAGATTCAGTGGAATACTTTGGCAACGGCGACGAGTGCCAGATGGCATTCAACTTTCCGGTGATGCCGCGGATGTTTATGTCGCTACAAATGGAAGACCGCTATCCGCTGACTGACATCATGAAATTGACGCCGCCGATTCCGGAAGGCTGCCAGTGGGCGCTGTTCCTGCGCAATCATGACGAGTTGACGCTGGAGATGGTAACCGATGAAGAGCGCGACTTCATGTATCGGACGTATGCCCATGACCGGCAGATGCGAATCAACCTTGGCATCCGGCGCCGGCTGGCACCGCTGCTGGAGAACGACCGGAGAAAGATCGAGTTGATGAACGCGCTGCTGTTCTCGCTGCCGGGAACGCCGATCATTTATTACGGCGATGAGATTGGCATGGGAGACAACGTATATCTGGGCGACCGCAATGGCGTGCGCACGCCGATGCAATGGAACGCGGATCGCAATGCGGGTTTCTCGCGGGCGAATCCGCAAAGGCTGTATCTGCCGGTCAACATCGACCCGGAGTACCACTACGAGTCGGTAAACGTGGAGACGCAGCAACGCAATCCCCATTCGCTGCTGTGGTGGATGAAGCGATTGATTGCGCAGCGCAAGCAATTTAGCGCCTTTGGACGGGGAACGCTGGAGTTTCTCTACCCATCGAACCGGAAAGTGCTGGCGTTCTTACGGCAGTTTGAGGACGAGCGAATCTTGGTGGTGGCAAACTTGTCGCGCTTCAGCCAGGGAGTGGAACTGGATCTGCAGAAATATCAGGGGGCGACACTGCTGGAGATTTTTGGGGTCAGCCGCTTTCCGACGATTCCGAAGGAGCCGTACTTTCTATCGCTTGCGCCGTACTCATTCTATTGGTTCCGGATCCTGCCGAAACAGGAGGGCGAGGAACTAGCGGTGGAGGGCGATGGCTCGGTGGCGATCGCTACCATCGCGGTGCCATCGACCAAGGCGATATGGAGCGAGGACACGATGGAAGCAGTGGCGCGGCTTCTTCCGGGCATCCTGCAGAAGCGCCGGTGGTTCCTGGGACGCGAACGGACGATCACCCAAATCGCGGCGGAGGATGTGCTCCCGCTGCTCAATGGCGCAGTGGCGATACTGTTGATTCGGGTGGCGTACAGCGACGGCGAAGACGAGAGATACACGATTCCACTGGCGGTGGCCGCAGGTGAGCAGGCGGAAGCGGTTCTGCGCGATCACAAGGAGGCGGTACTGGCGCGCCTGGAGTTTCGCGAGGAAAGCTGGATGGTGCTGTACAGCGCCCTCATCGAGCGGAGCTTCAGCGATGCGCTGCTGACCGCAGTGCTGAAGAGGGGCAAGTTCAAGGGCAGACGGGGAGAACTGTTGGCCGGGCACACCAAGGCGTTTCGCAAGGCGTGGTCGCAGGTGCGTTCGAACCGGGAACCGCAGGTGCAGGTGATGGATTCGCCGAACACGTTCGTGAATCTGGGCGAAGACTTTGTGGTGAAACTCTACCGCAAAGCCGAGGCCGGGACGAATCCGGATCGCGAGGTAGAAGAGTTTTTAACAGATAAGACAAGCTTTAGCCACATGCCAAAGGCGCTGGGCTGGCTGGAGTATTGCGAGCGCGAGGATGACGAGGAACGGCGAACGACGCTGGGATTGGTAACTAGTTATGTGCGCAACGCGACCCTGGGCTGGCAGTACACGATCGACCACTTGAGCCTGTATTTTGAGCGCGCGCTGGCGGTGCACGAGGAAGACTCGCGAGCGAAAGAGGTGATTAACGGAAGTCCGCTGATGCTGGCCGAGCATCCGGTGCCGGCGCTGATGGCGGATCTACTGGGGAGCTTCGAGAACATGGTACACCTGCTGGGGGTTCGGACGGCAGAGCTGCACGGAGCCTTGAGCAGCCGTCCGGAACTGCCGGACTTCTCGCCCGAAGCGTTCACGGATTTCTATCGCCATGGGCTTTATCACGGGATGCTGGGACAGATGGGACGCTCGCTGGACGCGCTGCGCTTGCGGTTGAGTACGCTTCCTGAAAAGGTGCGGCTGAATGCCGAAGAGCTGCTGGCAAGTGAGGCGGCCATTCGCGGCGGGTTGTTCCCGCTACGCGATCAACGGATCTCGGGGGCACGCATCCGCACTCACGGCGACTACCAACTCAGCAACATCCTGTTTACCGGTAACGATGCGATCATCCGAAACTTCGATGGTCCGGCGGACAGGCCACTGAGCGAAAGGCGGATCAAGCGTTCGGCGCTGCGCGACATTGCGAGCATGATACGGTCGCTGCATTACTCGGCGCACGCAGTCTCGTTTGGCTATGTGCCCGGGGTGGTGAAGGGACGGGAGCAGGAGGCACACCTCGACAGGTGGGCGGAGCACTGGCATGAGTGGGTTTCCGCAATGTTTTTGGAAGGCTATCTGGAGACATCGCGGGGGATGGAATTTCTGCCGAGAACGAACTCCGGGACGCAAATTCTGCTGCGGGCACACCTGATCGAGAAGGCGCTGCTGGAGATCGCCTACGAACTGGATCACAGGCCGGAGTGGGTGGGGATTCCGGTGCACGGACTTCTGTCGATCCTGAAATGGTGAGTAAGCGGAGAAGCCGGTAGATTCTGAGGAAGTTAGCGAAAGTGGGAGGGCGAAAGCCTTCCCTTTTTGTTGGGCTCAAGTGGCAATGACGGGCTGCCGATGATGGACTCAGGAGCAAGTCGGGATGGCAGAGATAGAGGTTCAGCTATTTCAGAGCTTTTGCGATGCCATGCCCTATGGCGTCTGCCTGGTGGACCTGCGCGGAAAGATCGTGTACTGGAACGCGGCGGCAGAGGGGATCACCGGATACCTGGGGCCCCAGGTCGTGGGGCGCACCTATCGCGGAGATATGTTGATCCACGCCGGCAGTAAAGCCGGCACCGAGGTGCAATGTCCGGTGATTGAGGTGTTGCACGACGGCAGAGCCGTGTCGGCAGAGCTGTTCCTGCTTCACCAACAGGGACACCGCACTCCGATTCACGTATTTGCGTTTCCCCTGCGCAATGCGAACGGAGACATGCGAGGAGTGGGAGAGATTTTCGAACCCGCAACGGGAAAATCGGAGAATCCGGGGTGGGCTGGACATACCGGCCGCGAGTTTGAGATGGCTACGGGACTGCCTGCCGTGGCAGAGAGCAGGGAGCGGTTGCAGACGCTGCTTCGTTCTCCTTCGGCGTCACCCCTGGCGCTGATACTGATTGAAATGTCAGAACAACACGCGATCATGCAGCACGGCGGTACGGCACTGCTTCACCAGGCGATACGAGTGCTGGCGAAGACGGTCGCAGGGTTGCTGCCTCCGCGTCACTACGTCGGATGCTGGAGCGATTGGCGGCTGATCGCAATGGTTCCGGAGTGCAAGCTGGAAACACTCGAAGGGTTGAAATCAAAACTGGCGGGGGTGGGATCGTCCTGCGCGGTGAAGTGGTGGGGTGATCGCCTGGTGGTCGGGATACGGGCGGCAGGGCGCATAGTGAACGAGTCCCGGACGGCGGACTCCCTTATTCAAGAGTTGGAGCAGGACTTGAAGAACACCGCGGAGGGAAACAAGTAATCGATGTTCATCATTATTGGCATTGCGGTGGTGTTCGGATCGATTGTCGCCGGCTACTTGATGGAACACGGCAACCTGAAAGTTCTGTTGCAACCGGCGGAGTTGATCATTATCGGAGGCGCGGCGCTCGGCACATTGCTGATTGCTAATCCTCTGCATGTGGTGAAGAAAATTGCCGGAGGGGTCGCAGGCTCGCTGAAGGGTTCGCAGTTCACCAAAGCGTTTTATTTGGAAACGTTGACGATGTGCTACGAGATTCTGAACAAGGCAAGGAAAGATGGATTGCTGGCAATTGAGTCCGATATCGAAGAACCGGATAAGAGCACGGTGTTTTCAAAGTATCCAAAATTTCTAAAGAACCATCACACGCGGGACTTTGTTTGCGACACGTTGCGGATGGCAGTGACGGGCGGCATCGATCCATTCGATCTGGATCAGATGATGGATCTGGATATGGAAGTGTCGCACAGCGTGGACAACGCTCCGATTGCGGCACTGAGCACGGTGGCCGACGCGCTGCCGGGGTTGGGCATTGTGGCCGCGGTGCTTGGAGTAGTGATCACAATGGGCGCGCTGGGAGGGCCTCCGGAGGAGATTGGGAAAAAAGTGGCTGCGGCCCTGGTGGGAACGTTCCTGGGCATTCTGCTTTGCTACGGGCTGGTAGGTCCGCTGTCGTCGAATATGGCGAAGCGGGCAGAGGAAGAACACGCTTACGTATACGTGATCCGCGTAGTCCTGATCTCATTTATTAAGGGTGCCGCTCCAATCCAGGCATTGGAATTCGGCAGACGTGCGATTCCAGGATACCTTCGGCCGGACTTCAATGACATGGAGAAGACCTGCAAGAACGGCGGGGCAGCAGCAGCTGCTGCTGCGGTCGAGGACTCTGGCGAGGAACAAGGAGAATAGGTGCCCAACGGTCCTATCATCATCAAGAAAATATCAGGCCACGGCGGTCATCATGGGGGAGCGTGGAAGGTGGCGTACGCCGACTTTGTGACCGCGATGATGGCATTGTTCATCGTGCTGTGGCTGCTGAATAGTAGCAAACAGGTGCAGGAGGCCGTGGGAGGATACTTCAAGGATCCGACCGGAAGTTCGAAGTTGGTGGGCAGCTCGATGCGAGGTGCAGGGCAGAACCTGGATCTTCGAAAAGAGGACATGAAGAAGATCAAGGAGGCACTGGAAAAGCAAGTCAAGGCGCTGCCGGATTTCGACAAATTGAAGAAGCACATTGAGATGACGATTACCGCGGAAGGATTGCGAATCGAACTGACAGAGGCTGAAAACGGCACGTTTTTTGAGTTGGGTAGCGCGGTGCCAAGCGCCAGCGGGCAGGAGTTGCTGGTGGCGCTGGCACAGGAGTTAGGAAAATTGCCGAACTCGATTTCAATCGAAGGACACACGGACTCGAAGCCGTACTCGGGTGGGTTGAGCGGATACAGCAACTGGGAGCTCTCGGTCGACCGGGCGAATGCGGCTCGCAAGATCATGCAGAGCTCCGGGCTGCAAGAGAAGCAAGTTTCGCAGGTACGTGGATTCGCGGACCAACGGCCCCGAGCCCAGAACAGCCCGGACGATCCGGCGAACCGGCGGATCTCGCTGATCGTGCAGTATCTGGACAAAGGCAATGCGGGCGACAAGAGCGAAGAAAAAGACGAGACCGGAAATGGGGCCGAAGGAAAACCTGCAGAAGCAGTCACTACGAAAAAGTAAAGAAGGCGGAGCCGTGGAGACTCCGCCGCGTTGGTGCAATCAGGCGAGGATGTGCAGCTCCGCAATGCGCTGCTTCCATTCGCGAGGACCCGTTTCATGCACGGAAATTCCATTGGAGTCGACGGCCACGGTCACGGGCATGTCTTCGACCTCGAACTCGTAGATTGCCTCCATTCCTAGCTCCTCAAACGCCAGCGTGGTTGACTTTTTGATTGCCTTGGACACTAGGTATGCTGCGCCGCCGACGGCCATCAGGTACACGGCTTTATTGTCCTTGATGGCCTGGATCGCGGCGGGGCCGCGTTCGGCCTTGCCGATCATGCCGAGCAGGCCAGTCTCCTCCAGCATCCGGCGGGTGAATTTATCCATGCGGGTGGCGGTGGTGGGACCGGCAGGTCCCATGGCTTCGTCGCGCACCGGGTCCACTGGTCCCACGTAGTAGATGAAGCGATTGGTGAAATCCACGGGTAGTTTCTCGCCGCGATCGAGCATTTCGACGATGCGTTTGTGAGCGGCATCGCGTCCGGTCAGCAGCTTTCCGCTGAGGAGAACGACCTCGCCGGACTTCCAAGACAAGACTTCTTCGCGGGTCACCGTGTTGAGATTGACGCGGCGGGCGGAGGCTGGACTGTAGGTGAGTTCGGGCCAGTCGTTGAGGGACGGTGGATTGAGCGAGACCGGACCGGAGCCGTCGAGGGTAAAGTGCGCGTGACGGGTCGCGGCGCAGTTAGGAATCATGGCAACCGGCAAGTTGGCCGCATGGGTGGGGTAGTCCTTCACCTTAACATCGAGCACGGTGGTGAGTCCGCCCAGGCCCTGGGCTCCGATGCCGAGGGCATTGATTTTGTCATAGAGTTCGAGGCGAAGCTCTTCCGGGCGATTGCTGGGGCCTCGGGCCTTCAAATCCTGAATGTCAATGGGCTCCATGAGAGCTTCCTTGGCGAGCAACATTGCTTTCTCGGCAGTGCCGCCAATGCCAAGGGCGATGATTCCGGGAGGGCACCATCCAGCACCCATGGTCGGCACAGTCTTTAATACCCACTCAACAATGGAATCGGATGGATTGAGCATGGTGAACTTGGACTTGGCTTCCGAGCCGCCGCCCTTGGCGGCAACCATGACGTCGAGCGTGTTGCCCAGGACAATGGAGACGTGGATCACGGCGGGAGTGTTGTCTCCGGTATTGCGGCGCTTGCCGGCCGGGTCGGCGAGGATGGAGGCGCGCAGTTTGTTCTCCGGTAGCAGGTACGCACGGCGGACACCCTCGTTGACCATGTCGTCGAGGCTTAGCGTGCCGCTGAAGCGGACGTCCATTCCGAGTTTGAGAAAGACGGTTACGATGCCGGTGTCCTGACAGATGGGACGATGACCTTCGGCGCACATGCGGGAGTTAACGAGTATCTGCGCGATGGCGTCCTTGGCGGCGGGCGACTGCTCGCGTTGGTAGGCGAGGGCGAGGCTGCGGATGAAATCGGCCGGATGGTAGTAGGAGATGAATTGCAATGCGTCGGCTACGCTCTGGATGAGGTCTTCTTGCTGGATGATTGTCATGGAATGCGTTCACTTGAAGCAATCTAACTGTATCAAACAAAACCCGGTTGGGTTCGATGGGGTCGGCGGAAAGGCCGGAGCGGAGGAATATGGCGCAAAATATTTATTTGACATATTGCAAATCGCAATACTACTATCGCAATTCGTTATATGAAGCTCGGAGAAAAACTTCGCTACCTGCGCCTGATGGAAGGCACCTTGCGCGGTCTTGGCCGGGAAATGACCCAGCAGGAAACCGTGCGGGCTATACAGAAAGAAGGCGGGAAGGCTTTGAGCCAGAGCTATCTTTCGCAACTGGAGAGCGGTGCCCGCCCGCATTTGACGAATTCTACGCGGATGCTTTTGGCGAAGTTTTTTAAGGTGCACCCTGGGTACATGGTGGACGATCCGGAGGGGTATCACACGGAGTTGGTAAGCGATGCGCGGGTGGTGGAAGACACGCTGGATCTGTGGCTGATCAGCGGGGCGGAGCGGTTCCGGCGAGACCCTAAGGTTTGCTACGCGCTGCTGCAAGTAGCCAAGCACGAGGATTCGCGGCGCTGCCTGGTGTTGCTGGGCGCGATTCTGGAGACGCCGAGCCTAGTGGACCGGCTGACTGAGGTCCTGCGGCCGGAACTGGGGCGGCGGGAAGAGCAAGAACCACCGCGGAAAAGGACGAAGACCAAGTGACCATTGCGGAACTGTATCTGACGTGTTTCCTGGTCGGGTTTGCGCTCAGCGCGTTATCGATGCTGCTGGGCGGAGTTCACCTGCATGTACACCTGCCTTTTGGAGTCCATCTGGGAAATGTGCACCTGGGACACGCAGGGCACATGCCCCATGCTGGGACCGATGGAGCAAACTCCGCTGGTTTGCCGGCGGTGAACCTGGGGACGGTGACGGCGTTTCTGGCGTGGTTTGGCGGGATCGGCTTTCTGCTGACGCGGCACTCGCACGTGTATGCCCTGGCGGCGCTGCTGATTTCGATCGGCGGCGGTTTGGTGGGAGCGACGCTGGTGTTCCTGCTGGTGACCCGGGTTCTGATGCAATTCGAAGGGCCGATGGACGAGGCGGACTATGAGATGACCGGCGTACTGGGCCGGGTAAGTTCGCGGCTGCGCTCAGGTGGAACCGGCGAGATCGTTTTTTCGCGGCAGGGCTCGCGTTGTTCATCGGCGGCACGGAGTGAAGACGGCAGCGAGATCGAGAAAGATACGGAAGTGGTAGTGACTCGCTACGAGCGCGGCATCGCCTATGTGCGGCGCTGGGACGAGTTGGCGGCTTCGGCGGGAGTCGATGCCGGATCACCGGATTCGTAGTTGAGGAACAATTGATCATGCCTGAGGAGGCAATATGGGATTCCAGATCCCCCCGGAAGTATTGGTGCTCGCAGGTTTATGCGTTCTGGTAATTGTGTTTAGCTTTGCGGCCTTCGCCAAGCTGTATCGCAAGGCAGGTCCGCACGAGGCGTTGGTAGTGTACGGCTTTCGCGGCATGCGGATCATCAAGGGGAAGGGAACGGTGATTATCCCGATGATTGAAAACGCCCGCGAGCTTTCACTGGAGCTGATGTCGTTCGATGTGGCTCCGAAGCAGGATCTCTACACCAAGCAGGGCGTGGCTGTGACCGTGGAGGCTGTGGCGCAGATCAAGGTGAAGTCAGATACAGAGTCGATCATGACCGCCTCCGAGCAGTTCCTGACGAAGGGGCCGGATGAACGCGAAGGACTGATCCGGTTGGTGATGGAAGGACACCTGCGCGGAATCATCGGGCAGTTGACGGTGGAGGAGATTGTGAAGCAGCCGGAGATGGTGAGCGACCGGATGCGCTCGACCTGCGCGGAAGACATGAACAAGATGGGACTGGAGGTGATCTCGTTCACGATCAAGGAAGTTCGCGATCAGAACGAGTACATCACCAACATGGGACGTCCGGATATTGCACGGATCAAGCGCGACGCCGACGTGGCAACCGCCGAGGCTGAGCGGGATACCGCGATGAGACGGGCGATAGCGCAACGGGAGGCGGCCGTGGCAAAGGCTCAGGCAGACCAGGAGCGGGTGCTGGCCGAGACACTCTCACTGGCAAAACAGTCTGAGGCACAACGGGACCTGGAGGTGAAGAAGGCAGAGTTCGCCGAGGCCGTAAAGAAGCAGCAGGCCACGGCG
>Ga0181525_10000466_pt1 | contig 35235 bp, 29 predicted proteins | sample PEATcosm2014_Bin_48_FD_121100 | JGI IMG/M metagenome (GOLD analysis project Ga0181525, IMG submission 121100) | Peatland microbial communities from MTU Mesocosm Facility, Houghton, MI, USA - PEATcosm2014_Bin06_10_metaG | ecosystem: Environmental > Terrestrial > Soil > Wetlands > Peat | place... | reverse complement strand
CTGCACGGCGGCGACATCCTCCTGCTGTGCAGCGACGGCCTGTGGGGCACCCTCAACGATCGCGCGATCGTCGGCGCCTTCGCCGACCGCACGGTCATGCGCGCGGTGCCCGAACTGGTCGATGCGGCGCTCGAGCAGGGCGGCCCCGAGTCCGACAACTGCACGGCGCTGGCCATGGCCTGGGCCGGCATCGAGTCGCTTGACATGGTCCCGCCCACCGATGCGCCCGTGTCCACGCTCGTCATTCCCGAAGGCGCCATGACCTCGACGATCCAGATCCCGCGTGCCGGCGACGAGCCCGGCCCGGCCTACACCGACGACCAGATCGACGACGCGGTCAACGAGATCCAGAAGGCCATCCAGCGCGCGTCCCGGCTGATCACCGACAAATGAGCGGCCGCAGCCACGGGCGCGGCGCCGACGCGCTGCGCCCCGTCGAATTCACCCGCGGCTACACCCGCCACGCCGAGGGCTCGGTGCTGGTCGCCTTCGGCGACACCCGCGTGCTGTGCACCGCCTCGGTCGAGGAGCGCGTGCCCGCCTTCCTGCGCGGCAAGGGCCAGGGCTGGCTCACGGCCGAATACGGCATGCTGCCGCGCGCCACCAACACCCGTTCCGAGCGCGAGTCGGTGCGCGGCAAGCAAAGCGGCCGCACCCAGGAGATCCAGCGCCTGATCGGACGCTCGCTGCGCTGCGTGGTCGACCTCGACCGGCTCGGCGAGCGCACCATCCACATCGATTGCGACGTCCTGCAGGCCGACGGCGGCACGCGCACCGCGTCGATCACCGGCGCCTATGTCGCGGTGGCCGACGCGCTGGCCTGGCTGCGCACGCGCGCCGAGCCCGGCAGCGCGGCCGCCGGCGGCGCTATCCTGCGCGATGCCGTCGCGGCCGTATCGGTCGGCATCGTCGAGGGGCAGATGCTGCTCGACCTGGACTACCCCGAGGATTCGCAATGCGATACCGACATGAATGTCGTCATGACGGGCAGCGGCACGCTGGTCGAGGTGCAGGGCACCGCCGAGGGCGCCGCCTTCACGCGCGAGCAGCTCGATGCGATGCTCGACCTGGCCGGCGCGGGCATCGCGCGCCTGGTGGCGGCGCAACGCGCCGTCCTGGCCCGTCCCCTGCCGGCGGCAGCAGGCGCCTGAGGCCCGGCGCGCCGGCTGCGGCCCGCCAGGGGCGCGCACGATGAGCGCGGCCGCGCCCGGCCGCCAGCTGGTGCTGGCCTCGGACAACCGCGGCAAGCTGCTCGAGCTGCGCGCGCTGATGGCGCCGCTGGCGATCCCGGTCGAAGCGCAGGGCGCGCTGGGCATCGCCGCGGCCGAGGAACCGTACGGCACCTTCCTGGAGAACGCACTGACGAAGGCGCGCCATGCGGCGCGCGCCAGCGGCCGCCCCGCGCTGGCCGACGACTCGGGCCTGTGCTGCCGTGCGCTGGGCGGCGAACCGGGCGTGCGTTCGGCGCGGTTTGCCGATGGCCCCGCCGGCGGACCCGACGATGGACCCGACGATGGACCCGCCGGCGCGGGCCGCAGCGCCCATGAGCGCGACGCCGCCAACAATGCGCTGCTGCTGCGGCGCCTGGCCGGTGTCGCCGACCGCCGCGCGCACTATTGCTGCGTCGTGGTGGCGCTGCGCAGCGCCGACGATCCGGAACCGCTGTTCGCCGAAGGCCGCTGGGAAGGGCGGATCGTCGACACGCCGCTGGGCGAGGGCGGCTTCGGCTACGACCCGTACTTCTGGCTGCCGACGCTGGCCTGCACGGCCGCGCAGCTCGACGCCGCACGCAAGAACCAGATCAGCCACCGGGCCGTCGCGATGCGCGCCCTGCTGGCGCAGTTGCGGGAGCGCTGGGATTGGTAGACGGCATCGCTGCCCGCGTGATTCCGATCCGTGCGGCCGGCACCGGCGCGCCGGTGGCCGCAGCCGCGCACCCGGCGCCCGCGCAGCCGATCCAGCCGCCGCTGGCGCTCTACATCCACATTCCCTGGTGCGTGCGCAAGTGCCCGTATTGCGATTTCAATTCGCACGCCATCGACGCGCACCGGGAAATCCCCGAGGCGGCATACGTGGCGGCGTTGCGCGCCGACCTCGAATCGACGCTGCCCGAGGTCTGGGGCCGCAGCGTGCACAGCATCTTCATCGGCGGCGGCACGCCCAGCCTGCTGTCGGGCGATGCCGTCGAGCAACTGCTCTCGGACGTGCGCGCGCTGCTGCCGCTGGCGCCCGATTGCGAGATCACGCTCGAGGCCAACCCCGGCACGTACGAGGCCGGGCGCTACGCGCGCTTTCGCGCCGCCGGCGTCAACCGGCTGTCGATCGGCGTGCAGTCCTTCGACGACGCCAAGCTGCAGGCGCTCGGCCGCGTCCATGACGGCGCCCAGGCGCTGCGCGCCATCGAAGCGGCGCAGCGCAGCTTCGACAATTTCAACCTCGACCTCATGATCGGCCTGCCCGGGCAGACCGAGGCCGACGCGCTCGACGATGTCGAGCGGGCGCTGCGCTTCGCGCCGCCGCACCTGTCGATGTACCAGCTCACGCTCGAACCCAACACCGTCTTTCACAAGTACCCGCCGGTCCTGCCCGACGAGGACGTGCTGGCGCGGATCCAGTCGGTGGTCGAGGCACGCGCGGCCGCGGCCGGCTACGAGCACTACGAGGTCTCGGCCTTCTGCCGTCCGGGCAGCCGCTCGCGGCACAACCACAACTACTGGACCTTCGGCGACTACCTCGGCATCGGCGCCGGCGCCCACGGCAAGCTGTCGCTGCCCACGGGCTTCGTGCGCACCGAGCGCTTCCGCCAACCCGGCTCCTACCTGGAAAACGCCGACCGCGGCCAGTTCGTTGCGGCGCAGCGCAGCCTGTCGCCGGCCGACCTGGTGTTCGAGTTCATGCTCAATGCGCTGCGCCTGCGCGAGGGCTTCGCGCCCGCGCTGTTCACGGCCCGTACCGGCCTGCCCCCGTCCAGCCTGGCGCCAGGGCTGCGCGCCGCCCAGGCGCGCGGCCTCATCGAGGCTGGATCGGATCGGATCCGCCCGACCGAGCTGGGAATGCGCTTTCTCAACGACCTGCAGGCGCTGTTCCTCGAATAGGCCTCGGCCACCCCCCCGGCACGGGTGCCGGGTTGGCCCTCGCATGGTGCACTTATGCACTACTATGGTGCCTTATTCCCTCTCCCGGTTCGTCACGACCATGCGGCCGCTCACAGGACCGGAAGCGCCGCATTTTGGGGCGGCTTGCGCCCGCCGGCGGATCGCCGCGATGGCCTCTGCTAGGCTCGCTGCGGGTGAGTGGCCGGGGCGTGCGCCTTATCGAACGAATTAATGGCACATTTCCTGCTTGATCTTTACGCTCGCAAAACAGGTTTTCTTTAGAGGAGAGGTCACGATGGGTTCGCCAAAAGACGTGTTCAAGTTGATCGCCGACAACGAGGTCAAGTTCGTTGATCTGCGCTTTACCGATACGCGGGGCAAGGAACAGCACGTTTCCGTGCCGATCAGTCATTTCGGGGAAGATAAATTCACTGACGGACATGCTTTTGATGGCTCGTCGATCGCCGGCTGGAAGGGCATCGAGGCCTCCGACATGCTGCTGATGCCGGACCCGGCCAGCGTGCGCATGGACCCGTTCCGCGAGGAGAACACCCTCGTGATCTCCTGCGACGTGCTCGAGCCCAACACCGGCAAGGGCTACGAGCGCGATCCGCGTTCGCTGGCGCGCCGCGCCGAGGCCTATCTCAAGTCCAGCGGCATCGGCGACACCGCCTACTTCGGCCCGGAACCCGAGTTCTTCATCTTCGACTCGGTCACCTGGAACGTCGACATGTCGGGCTCGTTCGTCAAGATCAAGTCCGAGGAAGCGCCCTGGTCCACCGGCATCGACTACGAGCAGGGCAACCTGGCGCATCGCCCGCCGATCAAGGGCGGTTATTTCCCCGTGCCGCCGATGGACTCGCTGCAGGACATGCGCTCCGAGATCTCGCTGCTGCTCGAGCAGCAGGGCGTGCCGGTCGAGGTGCACCACCACGAGGTGGCGGCGCCGGGGCAGTGCGAGATCGGCACGAAGTTCAGCAGCCTCGTGCAGCGCGCCGACTGGATGCAGATCCTCAAGTACACGGTCTGGAACGTGGCGGCCTCCTACGGCAAGACGGCGACCTTCATGCCCAAGCCCGTGGTCGGCGACAACGGCTCGGGCATGCACGTGCACCAGTCGGTCTGGAAGGACGGGCAGAACCTGTTCGCCGGCAACGGCTACGCCGGCCTGTCGGACTTCGCGCTGTTCTACATCGGCGGCATCATCAAGCACGCGCGCGCGCTCAACGCGATCACCAACCCGGGCACAAATTCCTACAAGCGCCTGGTCCCCGGTTTCGAGGCGCCGATCAACCTGGCGTACTCGGCGCGCAACCGCTCGGCCTCGTGCCGCATCCCGTTCGTCTCCAGCCCCAAGGCCCGGCGCGTCGAAGTGCGCTTCCCCGACCCGACCGCCAATCCCTACCTGGCGTTCTCGGCCCTGCTGCTGGCCGGCCTCGACGGCGTGCAGAACAAGATCCACCCGGGCGACCCGATCGACAAGAACCTCTACGACCTGGAACCCGAGGAAGCCGCCAAGGTGCCGACGGTGGCCCACAGCCTGGACCAGGCGCTCGAGGCGCTGGACAAGGATCGCGAGTTCCTGACCCGCGGCGGCGTCTTCACCAACGATGCCATCGACGCCTACATCGCGCTGAAGATGGAGGAAGTGACGCGCTTCCGCATGACCACGCATCCGGTCGAGTTCGACATGTACTACAGCCTGTGACCGGCGGCTGCGCTGCACCGGCGCAGTCCCCGCAACCGGGAGGGCGGCCGCAAGGCCGCCCTTTTTGCTGGTCCCGGGCCGGTGCGCGGCGCAACTGCGCCACTGGGCCGGCCGAACGGCCGAAAGGCGCACCCAAAGCCGCCTATTCGCGGCTTTCGCGGACCGGGCGGATGGGTAAAATCGGTCAGTTGGTGAACCTGTCGGGACGCAATGCGGCACGCCCTTTTTTTGCTGTTGAATCTGGTACTTGCGGGCGCCTGCGCGGCGGCCCAGACGGACGCGATCTTCGTCTGCGTCGACGACGACGGCCACAAGACCTACCAGAACTCGTCCGACGGCAATGCCTGTCATCGGGTCGACGGCATCATCGCCACGATACCGGCCACCGAACTGCCGCGTGGCGGCTCGGCGCGCCCCAGCCCCCGCGCGAGCATCTCGCCGGCCAGCTTTCCCCGGGTCGATGCCTCCACGCAGCGGCTGCGCGACGGCGACCGGCGGCGTATCCTCGAAGAGGAGTTGCGTTCCGAGGAAGAACGGCTCGCGCACCTGCGCTCCGAGTTCAACCATGGACAGCCCCAGCCGGCCAGCGACGAGTCCTTCGGTACCGGCCGCTACCGCGAACATGTACAGCGACTTTTCGAAGACATCGAGCGCTCGGAAGGCAATATCGCTTCGCTCCGGCGGGAACTGACCCCCTTCCGGTACTGAGCCGGCGCTTCCCGGGCCCACGGGACACCTCACGGTGAATACGCGCCTGCGACCCTCCACTAGCGGTACTGCGCCCCTGGCGGCCGAGGCCGGCCTCGACCTGCTGGCTGCCGCCGTGCTGCTGGTCGACCGCTCCGGCATCGTGCGCCGCGCCAATCCGGCCGCCGAGACGACCTTCGACCTGTCGCGGCGCCTGCTCGAGGGCCACCTGGCGCGTGCCCTGTTCATCCAGTCGGTGCAGATCGACGAATTGCTGGCCGAGGCCATCGCCCAGAAGTTCGCGCAGCGCCGCATCCTGCTGGCGGTGCGCCGCTCGCTGCGCGAACCGCTGCCGGTGCTGGCCGTGGCCAGCGCCACCAATCACGAGGAAATCGCGCTGGTGCTCGAGCTGTCGGACGTGCGCCACCAGTGGCGCTCGGCGGGCCGCGAGGAGCGCCGCGCCGATACCAGCGAGGCCAACCGCCGGCTGCTGCGCAACCTGGCCCACGAGATCAAGAATCCCCTGGGGGGCATCCGCGGCGCGGCCCAGCTGCTCGAGGCCGAGCTGCGCAGCAGCGAGCAGCGCGAATTCACCCGTGTCATCATTTCCGAATCGGACCGCCTGCAGTCGCTGCTCGACCGCGTCCTGGCGCCGCACCGCGGCCCGCGCGTGGTCGACAGCCTCAACATCCACGAGGTCTGCGAGCGCGTGCGCTCGGTGATCCTGGCCGAATACCCGTCCGGGCTGCACTTCAGCCGCGATTACGACGCCTCGATGCCCGACTGCCGCGGCGACCGCGAGCAGCTGATCCAGGCGCTGCTCAACGTGGTCCGCAACAGCGCGCAGGCGCTCTCCGAGCGCATCCTCCACGACGATGCGCATATCGAGATCCGCACGCGCATCGCCCGCCAGGTCACGTTCGCACGGCGCCATTGCCGGCTGGCACTAGATTTGCGTGTTATCGACAATGGTCCCGGTGTCCCCGAGGAAATCCAGCAACGGGTCTTCGACCCGCTGGTCTCCGGACGAGAAGGCGGGAGCGGACTGGGGTTGGCCCTGGCGCAAAGCTATATCAACGAAAACGACGGCATGATTGACTTCGAAAGCGAACCCGGGCGTACCGAATTCCGGATCCTGCTGCCACTGGATCCTGTAGAAGGTGAGTCCACATGAGTGCAGTGCACCTTGATGATGCAGAAAAGGCCCAGATTTGGGTCGTCGACGACGATCGGTCGATACGCTGGGTACTCGAAAAGGCCCTGAGCCGGGCAAGCCTGCCGTCGCGGGTATTTGCCAGCGCCGCCGAGGTCCTCGAAGCCCTGAAAACGGGCAAGCCCCACGTGCTCGTCTCCGACATCCGCATGCCGGGCACCAGCGGCATCGAACTGCTCCAGGAGGTCAAGCGGCGCTACCCCGGGCTGCCGGTCATCATCATGACCGCCTACTCGGACCTCGAGAGCGCGGTCTCGGCGTTCCAGGGCGGCGCCTTCGAGTACCTGCCCAAGCCTTTCGACATCGACAAGGCGATCGAACTGATACGGCGCGCCCTCGACGAGAGCCTGCAGGTGGTCGGCGCCGAGGAGGAACCGCTCGAGGTCCCCGAGATCCTGGGCCAGGCCCCGGCGATGCACGACGTGTTCCGCGCCATCGGCCGCCTGTCGCAGTCCCACGCCACGGTGCTGATCACCGGCGAATCGGGCAGCGGCAAGGAGGTCGTCGCGCGCGCGCTGCATCGGCACAGCGCCCGCGCCAGCCGGCCCTTCATCGCGCTCAACACCGCCGCGATCCCGCGCGACCTGCTCGAATCCGAGCTCTTCGGCCACGAGCGCGGCGCCTTCACCGGCGCCCAGGCGATGCGCCGCGGCCGCTTCGAGCAGGCCGAAGGGGGCACGCTGTTTCTCGACGAGATCGGCGACATGCCCTCCGAGCTGCAGACCCGCCTGCTGCGCGTGCTGTCCGACGGATTCTTCTACCGAGTGGGCGGTCACCAACCATTGAAGGCCGATGCGCGGGTGATCGCTGCCACCCACCAGAACCTGGACGAACAGGTGCGCGAAGGCCGCTTCCGCGAGGACCTGTTCCACCGGCTCAACGTCATACGACTGCGGCTGCCGCCGCTGCGCGAGCGCCGCGAGGACATCCCGCTGCTGGCGCGGCACTTCCTGGCGCGCAGCGCCAAGGAACTGGGCGTGGAATCGAAGCGCCTGACCGAGGAGGCCCTGCAGTTCGTCTCGCAGCTGCATTTCCCCGGCAACGTGCGCCAGCTCGAGAACCTGTGCCACTGGCTCACCGTGCTCGCGCCGGCGCAATGGGTGCGTGTCGAGGACTTCCCGGTCGAGCTGCGCCAGGAGCGCGGCCTGATAGCCACCTACGCCGGCATGGAGACTCCCGCCGCCGAGGCGCCGCCGGTGGCGGTCGCTGCAACGGGTGCGGTGCCGGCCAATGGCGCCGACTGGCGGACCAACCTGCGCCGCGAGGTCAAGCGCCGGCTCGAAACCGGCGAATCGGGGATCATCGACGACCTGACCAACGACTTCGAGAGCGTGGTCATCGGCGGGGCGCTGAGCCACGTGCGCGGCCGGCGCATCGAGGCGGCCGCACGCCTCGGGCTGGGCCGCAATACCATCACCCGCAAGATCCGCGAACTCAAGCTCGACCATTCGTCCGACTAGTCGACGGCGGCCCCGGCACGCCTGCCGGGGCCGTTCGGCCGCCCGACTCCCGCGTTTCGCCCCCCCGCCACGACGTTTCAGCGCCGCCAATCGGCAGTTCGTCACATTCCGGCCGACAGCTCCCGGCGACCCCTCCATAATCGGCGTTTCGGAGCGTTCCGGGCCGCGCAGTGCGGCTGGCGGTCCAGCCGATCCGGCGCCGGGACCGTAGCGACCGCGCCCGGGCTGGAGCGGACCAGGGGAGGAGGGCGTCATGGCAAGTGCGAGCGGCGGTAGGCGCTGGATCATCGTGGGCGTGCTCGCGGGACTCGTCGTCGCCGGCGGGGTGGCGGCGATCGCGGCGCGGGCGCGCCATGGCGATGCGCCCGGCGCCGAGGCGCCGGCCACGCTCGAATTCCTTGCCGGCCAGGTTGCCGTGCCGGCCCAGCGCCGGCTGAGCTATGACCTGGAGCTGCCGGGCACCGTGCAGGCGCTGTCGCAGGCCGTGGTGCGCTCCAAGCTCTCGGCGGTGCTCAAGCAGGTCGACGTGCGCGAGGGCGACGCGGTCGCCGCCGGCCAGGTGCTCGCCGAGTTCGACACGGCGGCGCTGCGCGCGCAGCTGGCCGAGCGCCAGGCCGGGCTGGCCTCGGCCCAGGCCAATCTCGACCAGGCGCAGCGCACCCGCGAGGCCAACGCGCAGCTGGTGCAGCGCAACTTCATCACCCAGAACGCCTTCGATTCGGCCGACGCCACGTTCCAGGCCCAGCGCGCCAACGTCGACGCGGCCGCGGCGCAGCTGGCGCAGGTCCAGCTGCAGCTCGACGACGCCGTGGTGCGCGCGCCGATCGGCGGCCTGGTCGCGCGCCGCTACGTGCAATCGGGCGAGAAGGTCGGCGTCGATGCGCAGCTGCTGTCCATCGTCAGCCTGGCGCAGCTCGAGGTGCAGGCGCAGGCGGCCGTTGCCGACGTGGCGCGCGTGATCCCCGGCACCGTGGCCGACGTGCAGATCGAGGGCCTGTCGGGGCTGCACCTGCGCGGCCGCGTCGACCGCATCAACCCGAGCGCCGATCCGGGCTCGCGCTCGATCGACCTGTACGTGTCCTTCGCCAACGAACACAACCTGGTGCGCACGGGGATGTTCGCCACGGTGCGCCTGCACCTGGCGGCCGACCGCGAGACGCCGACGCTGCCGCTGGCGGCCATACAGTCCGATGCCGGCCAGTCGGTGGTGTGGGCGATCAAGGACGGTCGCCTGGCGCGCCATGTCGTCAGCGTCGGTCGGCGCGACCAGCAGGCGCAGCTGGCCGAGATCCTCGGTGGGCTCGACGCCGATGCGCAGGTGCTCGCCAGCCGCTTCGACAACCTCAAGGACGGTGCGGCCGCGCGGATCCTGGCCGCATCCACCGCGCCCGTCGCCACGCCGGCGGCGGCGCGCTAGCGCGACCGGCCCCGGGAGAGTGCCCATGTGGATCACGCGCACCGCCATCAACAGTCCGGTCTTCGCCACCATGGTCATGGTGGCGCTCACCGTCGTGGGCCTGTTCTCGCTGGCCCAGCTGGGCGCCGAAGCGCTGCCCGACGTCAAGCTGCCGCGGGTCATCGTCACGACGCAGTACCCGGGCGCCTCGCCCGAGCAGGCCGAGAACGACATCGCCAAGCCGCTGGAGAACGCGCTCAACACGATCGCCGGGGTCAAGAACATCCGCTCGCTGTCGCGCGAGGGCCTGAACTCGACCTCGGTGGAGCTGCGCCTGGATGCCGACGTGAACCGGGCGGTGCAGGATGTGCGCGACAAGGTCGCCCTGGTGCGGCCCGGTTTCCCGCGCGAGGTGCTCGAGCCGACGATACAGCGCGCCGAATCGGACAACGACCAGCCGGTCGCCTTCTACGACCTGGTCTCGGACAACCGCAGCCTGCGCGAACTCACGCTGCTGGCCGAACAGGTGGTGCAAAAAGGCCTGCAGCGCGTGCCCGGCGTGGGCAACGTCGCCCTGTCGGGGACCGCGACGCGGCAGATCCAGGTGCAGGTCGACCCGAACCGGCTCGCCGCGGTGGGCCTGAACGTCGACCAGGTCGTGGCCGCATTGCGTACCGAGAACGTCAGCGTGCCGGTGGGCAAGGTCGTGAACGCCAACACCGAGGTCATCGTGCGCGTCGACGGCCGGCTGTACGCGCCGGGCGACTTCGCCAACATCGTCGTGGCGCGCCGCGGCGGGGCGGCGGTGCGGCTGGGGCAGATCGCCACCATCGTCGATGCCGAGAAGGAACCGGACTCGATCACCCGCGTCAACGGCAAGCCGACGGTCTCGGTGGCGGTGACCAAGGCGCAGGACGCCAACGTGGTGGCCACCGGCCGGGCGCTGCGCAAGGCGGCCGAAGCGGTGCAGGAGCAGCTGCCCGAGGGCGTGCAGCTGCGGCTGATCTACTCGACCTCCGACTGGGTCGAGCAGTCGATCGACAACGTCACCCACACCATCTTCGAGGGCGGGCTGCTCACGGTGATCATCGTGTTCCTGTTCCTGGGCTCCTGGCGCAGCACGGTGATCACCGGGCTGACGCTGCCGATCGCCGTGATCGCCACGCTCACCGCGATCTATGCGCTGGGCTTCACGCTCAACTACATGACGCTGATGGCGCTGTCGCTGTGCATAGGCCTGCTGATCGACGACGCGATCGTCGTGCGCGAGAACATCGTGCGCCACATCGCCATGGGCAAGACGCCGCGCGTTGCCGCGCTCGACGGCACCGACGAGGTCGGCCTGGCGGTGTTCGCCACGACCCTGTCGATCGTCGCGGTGTTCGCGCCCATCGCCTTCATGAAGGGCATCATCGGCAAGTTCTTCTTCGCCTTCGGCATGACCGTCACCGTCTCGGTACTGGTCTCGCTGTTCGTGAGCTTCACGCTCGACCCGATGCTCTCGGCCGTGTGGCACGACCCGCCCGGCGGCGCGCACCGGCTGCCGGTGCTGGGCCGTGTGCTGGCCGTCTTCGACCGGCTCTACGAGCGCCTGAGCCGCTTCTACGAGCGCATGATGGCCTGGTCGCTGGCGCACCGGCGCTCGACCATCGGCATCGCCGCGGCCTCGTTCGTCGCGGCCCTCGCGCTGATCGGCCTGGCGGTGGGCACCGAGTTCTTCCCGCGCTCCGACGATTCGTTCACGTCGCTGCGTCTCACGCTGCCGGTCGGCTCGAGCCTGGAATATGCCGACCAGCGCGTGCGCGAGGTCGAGGAGCGCCTGCACGCCTTCCCGGAGATCGACGCGGTGGAGTCGCAGATCGGCACCGACGACGGGCACAACACGGCGCAGCTCAACGTCATCCTGGTCGACCGCGCGCGGCGCTCGCGCTCGCAGGCGGACCTGGAATCGGCGTTTCGCAAGGTCATCGCGGCCGTGCCCGGCGTCAAGCTCGCGGTGGGTTGGGATTACCCGATCAACGTCAGCCTGCTGGGCAACAACGACCGGCAGATGGCCGAGGCGATCGACGCGCTGCGCCGCAAGGTGGAGAAGATCGCCGGCGCGCGCGACGTCGAGACCTCGCTCAAGGAGGGCACGCCCGGCGTGTCGGTGCGCCTCAATCCCGACCTGGCCGCCGAGATCGGCATGACCCACGCGCAGGCCGGCGAATCGCTGCGCTCGCTGATCGGCGGCCAGACCTCGGGCTACTGGCTGGCGCCCGACGGCCAGAACTACGAGGTCGTCACCCAGGTGCCGCGCGCGCTGCGCACCGTGACCGACGACGTGGCCAACCTCAAGCTGGTCACCGGGCGCACGCTGGCCGACGGCGCCCCCGAGGTGCTGCCGCTGCACGCCCTCGCGACGGTGCAGCCGGCCTTCAATCCCGAGAACATCCGCCGCCAGAACCTGCAGCGCCGGGTGGCACTGTTCGCCAACGTCGACGGCCGGCCCACCGGCGATGTCGGCAAGGACGTGAGCGAGGTGGTCAAGGCCGAGGTGCTGCCGCCGGGGCTGCGCTTCGAGATCAACGGCGATTTCCAGCAGCAGCAGGAAAGCGCCGCGGCGCTGCTGTCGGTCGTGGTGCTGGCGGTGATCTTCATCTACATCGTGCTGGCCTCGCAGTTCGCCAGCTTCGTGCAGCCGCTGGCGATCATGGCGTCGCTGCCGCTGTCGATCGTCGGCGTGGCGCTGGCGCTGGTGTTCACCGGCACGACGATGAACATGTTCTCGATGATCGGCATCGTCTTCCTGATGGGGCTGGTCACCAAGAACGCCATCCTGCTGGTCGATTTCGCCAACCGGGGCCAGCGCGCGGGGCTGTCGGTCAACGACGCGCTGATGGCCGCCGGGCGCATCCGCCTGCGGCCCATACTGATGACGACGGCGGCCATGGTGTTCGGCATGCTGCCGCTCTCGCTGGGCCTGGGGCAGGGCGCCGAGCAGCAGGCCCCGATGGGCCGGGTGATCATCGGCGGCGTGATCACCTCGACGCTGCTCACGCTGGTGGTCGTGCCGGTGATCTACTCGTACATCAGCGGCTGGGAGAATGGCCGCCGGGCGCGGCGCGCGGCCCGCGCGGCTCAGTCGCTGCCGAAGGTGGCGACCACCGGGGCGTGATCGCTGGGCCGCTCCAGCCGCCGCAGCTCCACCTCGATGCTGCAGCCGGTGCAGGCGCCGGCGAGCGCCGGCGACACCAGGATGAGGTCGATGCGCAGTCCGCGCTTGCGCCGGAAGGCGAGATCGCGATAGTCCCACCAGGTGTAGGAGCGCTCGGGCTGGTCGAAGCGGCGGAACGCGTCCTGCAGTCCCAGCGCCAGCAGGCCGCGAAACGCGGCGCGTTCGGGCTCGGAGCACAGCACCTGGCCGGCCCACAGCGCCGGATCGTGCACGTCGCGGTCTTCGGGCGCGATATTGAAGTCGCCGGCCAGCGCCAGCCGTTCGTGCCCGGCCAGCTCGCCGCGCAGCCACTCGGTGAGCGCGCCCAGCCACTGCAGCTTGTAGGCGTACTTGTCGCTGCCCACCGCCTGGCCGTTGGGGAAATAGCCGCAGACCACGCGCACGCCATCGACAGTGGCGGCGATCAGGCGTTTTTGCGGATCGTCGAGGCCCGGCAGCGCGGTGACCACGGCCTCGGCCGGTCCGACCCGGCCCTCGCGCAGCAGCAGGGCGACGCCGTTGTAGGTCTTCTGCCCGGCGAACAGGCTGCGGTAGCCGGCGTCCTGCAGTTCGCGGACCGGAAAGCTGTCGTCGGTGAGCTTGGTTTCCTGCAGGCAGACGATGTCCACCGGCGTGCCGCCCAGCCAGGACAGCAGGTGCGGCAGCCGCACCTTGAGCGAATTGACGTTCCAGGTGGCCAGTTTCATCGGATGCGCCGTGACGGTCGAAGGCGCGCCGGCAGTCGTTCGCGGCGGCCGTGCAGCCGCCCGCGATCGCCAGCGGCGCGTGGTGGCGCCGACTGTAGCATCGCGGCCCGGACCGTGGCGCGGCTTCGCTAGCCGGCGCCCAGGCGGTTCAGGCGCGCGCGCAGCGCCGCGATCTCGGCAAGCAGGTCCAGCGCCATCGCCACGCCGGCCAGGTCGAGCTCCAGGTCCTGCATCAGCCGCCGCGCGGTCAGCGCGGTGCGCAGCGACGGCCCGGCGAAGAGCCAGTCGTTCGGTTCGCGTCCTGCCGGTGCCAGCACGCCTTCGTCCACGAGCGCGATCAGCTGGGCGCTGTCGAGTCCGCAGGCGCGGCACAGCGCGGGCAGCGTGAAGGCGGTGTCGCCCTCGACGACGATGGCATCGTAGGTGTAGTCGAGCATCTGTCCCATGGTCGTCAGGTCTCCAGCGCGCCCCGCGGGGCGTAGTTCGGGAAGGCGCGCGCCATGTCGGCGTAGGCGGCTTTTTCGGCATCGGTGTCGGAAGCCGGTATGCCCACGGCGAGCTGCACGTACAGGTCCCCCGGCGTCTTGCCCGGCAAACCGCGGCCGCGCAGGCGCAGCTTGCGCCCCGCCGCGGACCCCGCCGGTATCGTCAGCTGCACGGGGCCGCCCGGCGTCGGCGCGTCTATGGTCGCGCCCAGCGCCGCTTCCCAGGGCGCCACGGGCAGGTCCAGGAAGACGTCGGCGCCATCGACGCGGAAATGCGCGTGCGGCTTGAGCACTATTTCCAGGTACAGGTCCCCGGCAGCCATCCCCTCGCTGCCGGCGCTGCCCTGGCCGGCCAGGCGCAGGTGCTGGCCGCTGCGCACGCCCTTGGGTATGTTGACCGCGAGCTGGCGTTCGTGGATGGCGGCATGGCCGTGCCCATCGACGGCCGGCACGCGCAGCGTGATCGTGCGCTTGGCGCCGGCGTAGGTATCCTCGAGGTCGATCTCGATGCGTGCGTGCCGGTCCTCGCCCGGCGCCGGCCGGTTCGCGCCAAAGGCGCCGGCGGCCGAGGGATGCCCGCTGGCGCGCCCCGCGGCGCCGCGGCCGAACAGCGACGAGAAGAACTCGCTGAAGTCCGCGCCGTCGCCGGCCTCGCCGCCGCGCCCGCTGAATTCGAAGCCGCTGTCCCAGCCCGGGGGCGGGTCGAACGCCTTGCCCGCGGCATGTTCGCGCGCAACCTGGTCATAGGCGGCGCGCCGCTCCGGATCCTTGAGCGCCTTGTACGCTTCGGCGACCTCCTTGAAGCGCGCCTCGGCCTGCGGTTCCTTGCTCACATCGGGATGGTACTTGCGCGCCAGCTTGCGAAAGGCGTGCTTGATCTGCTCGGTCGTCGCGTCACGCTCGACGCCCAAGGTCGCGTAGTAGTCCTGGAATTGCATGATTGGCTCCCCCCACAACGGTACGGGCGCGGGCGCCGGGACGTCGGTGCGCCAGCGAACACGCCAGCGGCGGGCGCGGGCCCGACACGCGTGTCGACGCGCGTGTACCAGCGAACAGACCGCCAGGCGCCGCCTGCCTATGCTGGTTGCGCTGCCGTGCCACGGCAAGCGACCGCAACCGCACCACCAGAGGAAAAAACAATGGAAACCCCGAACGTCCCGTTCTACTCATTCGACACGCACGCCGAGGCCGAAGCGGCCATCCGCCGGCTGGACGCGAGTGGTTTCGACATGAAGAAGCTCTCGCTCGTGGGCAAGGGTTATCACAGCGAGGAGCACCCCATCGGCTTCTACACGGTGGGCGACCGGGTGCGCGCATGGGGCGGCGTGGGCGCCTTCTGGGGTGGCATCTGGGGCCTGCTGCTGGGCCCGGCGGTGTTCTTCCTGCCGGGGCTGGGCCTGGTCGCCATGGCCGGCCCGGTGGTTGGCGCGCTGGTCAGCGCGCTCGAGGGCGCGGTGGTGGTGGGCGGCATATCGGCGCTGGGCGCCGCGATCGCCCAGAACGGCCTCTCCAAGGACGATGTGATCAAGTTCGAGACCGCGCTCAAGGCCGACAAGTACGTGCTGACCGTGCATGGCTCGATCCACGATGCGGCCGCCGCACGGCGCGTGCTGCTCGACGAGGCCGCCGTCGAAGCGGCCTGAAAGCGCCCGTCCGGGCGCCGCCGGCTAGCGCAGGTCGCCGGCTGGCGGCGAGCTGTCGTCGGCCGCTGCCGGCGCGGGCGGCGGCGGCGGGGGCACCAGCGGCGTGGCCACCGCCCATTGCCAGTCGCGCGGCAGCGGCAGGTCGCGCGGGTAGCCGGCCGAGGCCAGTGCCTCGGACCAGGCGCCGGCCTCGAAGCCGCGCAGCATCTGCCGGCCCACGCTCAGCGCCGGGATGGTGTTGCTGCCGCCCAGCTTGCGGAAGGCCTCGATGTCCTCGGGACCGTTGATCAGGCGTTCGGTATACGGGATGTTGCGCGCGCGCAGGAAGGCGCGCGCGGTATCGCAGGGGGGGCAATCGGCGTGCGCGTAGAGCACGGCGGGGAAATCGTGCGCTGCCTTGCGGATCTCGTAGGGCAGGCCGGCCAGGGCGTCGCTGTTGACGTCCGCGGGCCCGGAAACCGCGCCGATCCGTTCGACGTGCTCGGCGTCCTTGGCCGGCTGGTCGCCGTAGCTGACCTGGCCGTCGCGGTCCGTCCACTTGTACTGGGCCTGTGCGGCCAGCGCGCCGGCGGCGAGCAGCAGGAAGAGCAGCGGACGGGCACACGGGTGCATTGCGGATCCCAGGGCGGGCCAGGCAGGCGCCGGATCCCCCTATCCTCGCGGAAAACGGACCCCGAAGCAACCCGCGGGCTGCCGTGGCACGGCTAGCCGAAACGGCCGGTGATGTAGTCCTCCGTCTGGCGCCGCTGCGGGCGCGTGAACAGCTCGCCCGTGACGCCGAACTCGATCATCTCGCCCAGGAACATATACGCGGTATAGGCCGAGACCCGCGCCGCCTGCTGCATGTTGTGGGTGACGACGACGATGGTGTATTCGTTCTGCAGCTCGCTGAGCAGCTGCTCGATGCGGCCCGTGGCGATCGGATCCAGCGCCGAGGTCGGCTCGTCGAGCAGCAGCACCTGCGGGCGCAGGGCAATGGCGCGCGCGATGCACAGCCGCTGCTGCTGGCCACCGGACAGGGCCAGGGCGCTCGTGCCCAGCTTGTCCTTGACCTCGTCCCAGAGCGCGGCCTCGCGCAGCGCCATCTCGATGCGCTCGTCGAGCTGGACCCGCGACAGGCGCAGGTGGTGGCGCAGCCCGTAGGCGACGTTGTCGTAGATCGACAGCGGAAAGGGCACCGCCTTCTGGAACACCATGCCGACGCGGGTGCGCAAGCGGTTGAGCGAGAACGCGTCGTCGAGGATGTTCTCGCCGTCGAGCAGCACCTGGCCGGTGGCCTCGAGGCCGGCGTAGGCCGAGTAGATGCGGTTGAACACCCGCAGCAGCGTGGACTTGCCGCAGCCCGAGGGACCGATGATCGACGTGATCTTCTTCTCGGGGATGTCGAGATTGACGTTCTTGAGCGCGTGGTAGCCGCGGTAGTAGAAGTCGAGCGCGCGGACCGAGATCTTGGTCCTGGCCACCTCGGTGAACACGGCGTCGGCTGACATGTCGTTCATGATAAGCGGTTCACCTTCGCTTGTGACGGCTAGGACGCCGCTTCGACGCGGTTGCGCAGCAGGTAGGCGCGCGTGCCGACGCTGAGTATCAGTATGAAGACGGTCACGATGAAGGCGCCGGCCCAGGCCAGCGCGTGCCAGTTCTCGTAGGGGCTCATCGCGAACTGGAAGATCACCACCGGCACGCTGGCCGTCGGCGCGTTCAGGTTCGGGGCCCAGTACTGGTTGTTGAGCGAGGTGAACAGCAGCGGGGCCGTCTCGCCGCTGATGCGCGCCAGGCCGAGCAGCACGCCGGTGAGTATGCCCGGCGCGGCGGCGCGGTACAGCACCTGCACCGTCACCTTCCAGCGCGGCACGCCCAGCGAGAGCGCCGCCTCGCGCATGATGTTGGGCACCAGCCGCAGCGTCTCGTCGGTGGTGCGGACCACGACCGGCAGGACGATCAGCGCCAGCGCCAGCGCGCCCGCCCAGCCGGAGAAATGGCCGACGGTGCGCACCGCCAGCGTGTAGACGAACAGGCCCAGGACGATGGACGGCGCCGAGAGCAGGATGTCATTGACGAAGCGGATGGTCTCGCGCCAGGCCGGCCGCCGTTCGGCGAATTCCGACAGGTAGGTGCCGGCGGCGATGCCCAGCGGCGCGCCCAGCAGCACGCCCAGCAAGCTCATCTCCAGGCTGCCGAAGAGCGCATTGGCCAGGCCGCCGTCGCCGCCGGGCGGCGGCGTGGTCTCGGTGAAGATGCGCGGCGTCAGGGCATGGATGCCGTTGCCCAGCGTGACCAGCAGGATCCAGGCGAGCCAGAAGAGGCCGAACAGCGTCGCGCCGGTGCCCAGCACCTTGGCGACGACGTCGGTCACGCGGCGGCGCCGGTAGCGCATTCCGGTGGCGCGCGACATCAGCGGCCGTCCCGCCGCTCGAGCCCGCGCAGCATCAGGCGCGCCAGGGCAAGAACGATGAAGGTCACGACGAACAGCAGGAAACCCAGCGCGATGAGCGAGGACAGGTAGATGTCCGAATCGGCCTCGGAGAACTCGTTGGCGATCGTCGCGGCGATCGAGTTGCCCGGCATCAGCAGCGAGGTGCTGAGCTGGTGGGCGTTGCCCAGCACGAAGGTCACGGCCATGGTCTCGCCGAGCGCGCGGCCCAGGCCCAGGAAGATGCCGCCGATCACGGCCGAGCGCGTGTAGGGCAGCACCACCTTCCAGACGACTTCCCAGGTGGTCGAGCCCAGCGCGTAGGCCGACTCCTTGAGCGCGGCCGGGACGGTGCGGAACACGTCGCGCATCACCGAGGAGATGAACGGGATCACCATGATGCCCAGCACGATGCCGGCGGTCAGCATGCCGATGCCCAGTGGCGGCCCCTGGAACAGCGGTCCGATCCACGGCGCCGCACCCAGGTGCGCATTGACCCAGGGCAGCACGTATTCGGCCATCAGCGGCACGAACGAGAACAGGCCCCACATGCCGTAGATGATCGAGGGGATGCCGGCCAGCAGCTCGATGGACGCTCCGACCGGACCGCGCAGCCAGGCCGGGGCGATCTCGGTGAGGAACAGGGCGATGCCGAAGCTCACCGGGATGGCGATGATCATGGCGATGGCCGAGCTGACCAGCGTGCCGTAGATCGGCACGAAGGCGCCGAACCGGTGGCCGACCGCGTCCCATTCGTCGCTGAAGAGGAAGTCCCAGCCGAAGGTCTGGAAGGCCAGGCGTCCGCCCCAGAGCATCGACGCGGCCGCCGCGCCCAGCACCAGCAGCACCAGCGTGGCCGCGGCGAACAGCGTCGCGCGGAAGAACGCGTCCTGGCGCGTCTCGCGCACGGCACGCGCCTTGATGCGCGCGTCGTCCAGGGCGAGGCCCATGGCCTCGGACGGTACGGAATTCACGAAGGTTCTTCTTCTTTCTGCGGGGCGCCCGCGGCGCGCCTGCCCGCGCCGGTCAGCGGGCAGTTGCCCCGGCGGGGGGGCTAGCTACTCTACGGAACGACTACTTGATCTCGGTTGCCCAGTAGCGCTCGATGCTCTTGACCAGCGTGGGCGGCAGGGCGACATAGTTGAGTTCCTTGGCGCGCGGTTGGCCTTTTTCCAGCGCCCAGCGGAAGAAATCGAACGCCGACTTGGAGCGTGCGGCATCCTTGGGCTGCTTGTAGACGATGACGAACACGCTGGCGGCGATCGGCCAGGCCTTGGCGCCGGGCGCGTCGGTGATCACCAGCTGGAAGTCCTTGGCGCTGGCCCAGTCGGCGCTGGCGGCGGCCGCCTCGAAGGTGTCCAGGCCGGGCTCGACGAAATTGCCGGCGTGGTTCTTCAGCGCCGTGTAGGACATGCCGGTCTTGAGCGCGTATTCGAGCTCGACGTAGCCGATGGAATTGTGGATCTGCTTGACGTACGCGGCCACGCCCTCGTTGCCCTTGCCGCCGACCCCCACCGGCCACTGCACCGAGGTGCCTTCGCCGACCTTGCTCTTCCAGTCGGCGCTGGCCTTGCTCAGGTAATTGACGAAGTTGAACGTCGTGCCCGAGCCGTCGGAACGGTGGACGACTGAGATGGCGCCGGCCGGCAGGCTGACGCCCGGATTGAGCGCGGCGAGCGCCGGATCGTTCCACTGGGTGATCGTGCCCAGGAAGATGCGCGCCAGCGTGTCGCCGTCGAGGCGCAGCTTGCCCGGGGCGATGCCGTCGAGGTTCACCACCGGCACGACGCCGCCGATGATGACGGGGAACTGCGCCAGGCCGAATTGCGCCAGTTCTTCGGGCGCCATGGGCTTGTCGGAGGCGCCGAAGTCGATCGTCGCGGCCTTGATCTGCGCGATGCCGGCGCCCGATCCGATCGACGTGTAGTTGACCTTGGTGCCGGTGGCGGCGTTGTAGTCGGTCGACCACTGGGAGATCAGCGGATAGACGAAGCTCGATCCGGCGCCGGTGACGTCGGTTGCCGCCGCGACCTGCGCCAGAGCCAGGCCGGCCACGGCCAGGACCAGGCTCGGCCAGCGCGCCATGGAGAGTCCCGATGATCTGTTCATGCACATTTCCTTTGCAGCAATGGTTGGATTCCGCCGATCGGCAAGCCTAGGGACCAAATATTTCAGGAGTGTTAAACCCATAAGCTTCTTATGTGACGGCCGGGCCCTCCCGGGAGGCGCTGCGGACCCGCGGCGCGCCCCGATACGGCCTTGTCATGATGTCATATTTCACATTATAAAAATGAATGCCATTATTTGAAATTTCTGCCGGGCGCTGCTACAGTGGCGGCCGGTCGTCCGCGCGTGCGCCCGCCGGGATCCCAACGGCTTGCCGGGCGCGCTCCCGCGGTCGCGGCCACCGATGGCTTGTTGCGGCGCGTAAGTGCCAGAATGCACGGCCCCGAATCCTGCTGCCGAGGAGGAGACCTCGATGTCTGCCTTGATGAATGCCAGCGCTGCCAACGATCCCGACGCGACCGAGACCCAGGAATGGCTCGATGCGCTGGCGGCGGTCATCGAGCGCGAGGGTCCGGAACGGGCCCACTACCTGCTCGAGAAGCTGGTGGAGCAGGCGCGCCGCTCGGGCGCCTACATCCCCTTCTCGGCCAACACCGCCTACGTCAACACGATACCCGTGCACCAGGAGACCCAGTCCCCCGGCGATGCGGCGATCGAGGAGCGCATCCGCTCGTACATCCGCTGGAACGCCATGGCGACGGTGGTGCGCGCCAACCGCGGCGAGGGCGACCTGGGCGGCCACATCGCCAGCTACGCCTCGGTGGGCACGTTGATGGAAGTCGGCTTCAACCATTTCTGGCGCGCGCCCAGCGCCGAGCACGGCGGCGACGTGCTGTACATCCAGGGGCATTCCTCGCCCGGGGTCTACGCGCGCGCCTTCCTCGAGGGCCGCATCAGCGAGAGCCAGCTGGACAATTTCCGCCGCGAGGTCGACGGCAAGGGCATCAGTTCCTATCCGCATCCGAAGCTGATGCCCGATTTCTGGCAGTTCCCCACGGTCTCGATGGGCCTGGGCCCGATCCAGGCGATCTACCAGGCGCGCTTCCTCAAGTACCTGCATGCCCGCGGCATCGCCGACACGGCGCAGCGCAAGGTCTGGGCATTCTGCGGCGACGGCGAGATGGACGAACCCGAATCGCTGGGCGCCATCGGCATGGCGGCGCGCGAGAACCTGGACAACCTGATCTTCGTCGTCAACTGCAACCTGCAGCGCCTCGACGGCCCGGTGCGCGGCAACGGCAAGATCATCCAGGAACTCGAGGGCGAGTTCCGCGGTTCCGGCTGGAACGTCATCAAGCTCATCTGGGGCTCGTACTGGGATCCGCTGCTGGCGCGCGACAAGGACGGCCTGCTGCTGCGCCTGATGGAAGAGACCGTGGACGGCGAGTACCAGAACTACAAGGCCAACGACGGCGCCTACGTGCGCAAGCACTTCTTCGGCAAGTACCCGGCGCTGCTCGAGATGGTCTCGCGCATGTCCGATGCCGAGATCTGGCGCCTCAACCGCGGTGGCCACGATCCGCACAAGATCTACGCGGCCTATGCCGCCGCCAGCGCCCATACCGGCCAGCCCACCGTCATCCTCGCCAAGACGGTGAAGGGCTACGGCATGGGCAAGATCGGCGAGGGCAAGAATCCCACCCACCAGCTCAAGAAGCTCGATGACGAGGCGGTGCGCGAGTTCCGCGACCGCTTCCGCATCCCGATCCCCGACGACAAGCTCGCCGAGCTGCCGTTCTACCGGCCCGACGAGAACTCGCCGGAGATGAAATACCTGCACGAGCGGCGCCGCGCGCTGGGCGGCTACGTGCCGCAGCGCCGCCGCAATGCCGACGAATCGCATCCGGTGCCGTCGCTGGAAACCTTCTCGGCCATCCTCGAGCCCACCGCCGAGGGCCGCGAGATCTCCACCACCCAGGCGTTCGTGCGCTTCCTCAACCAGCTGGTGCGCGACAAGGCGCTGGGGCCGCGCGTCGTGCCCATCATCCCCGACGAGGCGCGCACCTTCGGCATGGAGGGCATGTTCCGCCAGCTCGGCATATTCGCCCAGCACGGCCAGCTCTACGATCCGGTGGACCGCGACCAGGTCATGTACTACCGCGAGGACAAGGCCGGGCAGATCCTCGAGGAGGGCATCAACGAGGCCGGCGCGATGAGCTCGTGGATCGCCGCGGCCACCAGCTACTCGACCAACAACCGCATCATGCTGCCGTTCTACATCTTCTATTCGATGTTCGGCTTCCAGCGCATCGGCGACCTGGCCTGGGCCGGCGGCGACATGCAGGCGCGCGGCTTCCTGCTGGGCGGCACCAGCGGGCGCACGACGCTCAACGGCGAGGGCCTGCAGCACCAGGACGGCCATTCGCACCTGCTGGCAGCCACGATCCCCAACAGCGTGTGCTACGACCCGAGCTTCGCCCACGAGGTCGCGGTCATCCTCCAGGACGGCGTGCGCCGCATGGTCGGCGAGCAGGAGAACGTCTGGTACTACGTCACGCTGCTCAACGAGAACTACCCGCAGCCGGGCATGCGCAAGGGCCAGGAGGAGGGCATCCTGCGCGGCATGTACCTGCTGCGCGAGGGCCCGGCCGGCAGCGGCAAGGGCAAGTCGATCGCGCGCGTGCAGCTGATGGGCTGCGGCTCCATCCTGCGCGAAGTCATCGCCGCGGCCGAGATCCTCGAGCGCGATTTCGCGGTAGCCGCCGATGTCTGGAGCGCCACGAGCTTCACCGAGCTGCGCCGCGACGGCATCGACTGCGAGCGCTGGAGCCTGCTGCATCCGACCGACAAGGCGCGCAAGCCGTATGTCACGCGCCAGCTCGAGCGCACCGCCGGCCCCATCGTCGCCTCGACCGACTACATGCGCTCGTTCGCCGACCAGATCCGGCCGTACATCCCGCACGGCCGCTCGTACACGGTCCTGGGCACCGACGGATTCGGCCGCTCGGACACGCGCGAGGCCCTGCGCGGCTTCTTCGAGGTCGACCGCCACTTCGTCGTGGTCGCCGCCCTCAAGGCGCTGGCCGACGAGGGCGCGTTCCCCGCGGCCAAGGTGGCCGAGGCGATCCGCGCGTTCGGGATCGATCCGGAAAAGCCGAACCCGGCAACGCTCTGAGGCGCGCCCGGCCGGGCGTTGCATCCGATTCATCGCGGCGGAACGCCGGGCGCCCAGGGCGTCGCGGCTCCGCCGGTGCGGGAGGAACATGGGAAACATGGTCGAGATACGGGTTCCGGACATCGGCGATTTCAAGGAGGTCGAGGTCATCGAGCTGCTGGTCAAGCCCGGTGACACCATCGCCCCCGAGCAGTCGCTGATCACCGTCGAATCGGACAAGGCGTCGATGGAGATCCCGTCTTCGGCGGGCGGCGTCGTGCGCGAGCTCAAGCTGCGCCTGGGCGACAAGATCTCCGAAGGATCGGTCATCCTGCTGCTCGAGCCCAGCGCCGCGGGCGCGGCACCGGCCGCAGCGACCGGTGCGGCGGCACCCGCGCTCGCCGCGATGCCGGCGACCGCCGCGGCGCCGACCGCCCCGCCGCCGGCCGCTCCGCCGCCGGCCGCCGCGGCCGCCGCAGCACCGGCCGCCGCGAGCCCCGCGCCCGGCTCGCCCACCTCGCCCAGCTCCACGGCCTATGCCGTCGAGATGGGCGCGCGCCCCAATGCCGAGGAAGTGGCCGTCATTGCCGCGGCCAGCACCCACGCCTCGCCTTCGGTGCGCTTCACCGCGCGCGAATTCGGCGTCGACCTCACGCTGGTGCGCGGCACCGGCCCCAAGGGCCGCATCACGCAGGACGACGTGCGCGGCTACGTCAAGCAGGCGCTGCAAGCCGGGCCCGCGCGTGCCCCGGGCGGCGCCGCGGCCGCGGTCGGCGGCCTTGCCGTCCTGCCCTGGCCGCAGGTCGATTTCGCCAAGTTCGGCGCCATCGAGCGCGTCGAGATGACGCGCATCCGCAAGCTCTCCGGCCCCAACCTGCACCGCAACTGGGTGACGATCCCGCACGTCACCAACCACGACGACGCCGACATCACCGCGCTGGAGGAATTCCGCATCCAGCTCAACCGCGAGAACGAGGCGTCCGGCGTCAAGGTCACGATGCTGGCCTTCCTCATCAAGGCCTGCGTGGCGGCGCTGCAGCGCTTCGCGGATTTCAACAGCTCGATCGACGCGGCCACCGGCGACGCGCTGATCCGCAAGAAGTACTACCACATCGGCTTTGCCGCCGACACGCCCAACGGGCTGGTGGTGCCGGTGGTGCGCGACGCCGACCGCAAGGGCATCCTGGAACTGGCGCGCGAGACCGCGGCGCTGGCGGCCAAGGCGCGCGACGGCAAGCTGTCGCCGGCCGAGATGCAGGGCGGCACCTTCTCGATCTCCTCGCTCGGCGGCATCGGCGGCACCTACTTCACGCCTATCATCAACGCCCCCGAGGTCGCCATCCTCGGCGTGTGCCGTGCCGCGATGCGTCCCACGTGGGACGGCACGCAGTTCGTGCCGCGGCTGATCCTGCCGCTGTCGCTGTCGTGGGACCACCGCGTGGTCGACGGCGCCGGCGCGGCGCGCTTCAACGCCTACCTGGCGCAGCTGCTGGCGGATTTCCGCCGCGTCCTCGTATGACCTTGCCGATCGTGCCGATCGAGTTGCGGCACATCGAGAGTTTCGGCGACTGCGTGGGCGAAGTGGCCCGCGAGCGCCGCTACCTGGCGATCCTCGATGCGTTTCCCGCCGAGCAGAACGCCCTGTGGGTCGCGGTCAACCGCGCGCGCGGCAATCCGCTGTACGTCGCGCTCGACGGCGAGCGCGTCGTCGGCTGGTGCGAGGTGCGCCGCGAGGCGCTGCCGGGGCGCGAGCACAGCGGCTCGCTGGGCGTGGGCGTGCGCGCCGCGTATCGGCGCCAGGGCCTGGGCCGGCGCCTGATGCAGGCCGCGATCGCCAATGCCTGGGAGCGCGGTTTCGCGCGCATCGAGTTGTGGGTGCGCAGCCCCAATGCCGTCGCGATCGAGCTGTACACGCGGCTCGGGTTCGTCGAGGAGGGCCGCCGGCGCGATGCGGTGCGCCTCGACGACGGTCCCGAGGACGAAGTGCTGATGGCGAAGTTCGCGCCGCCGTCGGCCCCGGCGAACTGAAGCACCGCCGCCGACCAACCCCCGCCAGGACGACGAAAGGCCACGAAACGCCATGAGCGACGCCCCCCCAGCCGCAGCATCGGCAAGTACCGATGCCTATGACCTGCTCGTGCTCGGCGCCGGCCCGGGCGGCTACTCGGCCGCCTTCCGCGCCGCCGACCTGGGCCTGCGCGTGGCGCTGGTCGAGCGCTACCCGACCCTGGGCGGCGTGTGCCTCAACGTCGGCTGCATACCGTCCAAGGCGCTGCTGCACGTTGCCGCGGTGGTGGAGGAGGCCGCGCACTTCGCCGACCTGGGCGTGCAATTCGCGGCGCCGCAGATCGACCTGGCCAAGCTGCGCGCGCACAAGGCCAAGGTCGTGGGCAAGCTCACCGGCGGCCTGGCCGCGATGGCGCGGATGCGCAAGGTCGACGTGCTGCGCGGCGTAGGCACCTTCACCGATGCCACCCACCTGCGCCTGCAGCCGGCCGAGGCCGGCGCCGCACCGCGCACCATCGCCTTTGCCCAGGCGATCATCGCCGCCGGCTCGCAGGCCGTCGCGCTGCCCTTCCTGCCCAAGGATCCGCGCATCGTCGACTCGACCGGCGCGCTCGAGCTGCCGTCGATACCGCGGCGCCTGCTGGTGATCGGCGGCGGCATCATCGGCCTGGAAATGGCGACCGTGTACTCGACCCTGGGCAGCCGCATCGACGTGGTCGAGATGACCGACGGTCTCATGCCGGGCACCGATCGCGATCTGGTGAAGGTCTGGCAAAAACGCAATGAGAAGCGCTTCGACAAGGTGCTGCTGCGCACGCGTGCCGCCGCGGTCGAGGCGCTGCCCGAGGCGCTGCGCGTGCGCTTCGAGGGCGAACAGGCGCCGGCCACGCCCCAGGACTACGACATGATTCTCGTCTCGGTCGGGCGGCGGCCCAACGGCAAGGCCGTCGGGGCGCAGGACGCCGGCGTGGCCGTCGACGAGCGCGGCTACATCGCCACCGACAGCCAGATGCGCACCAACGTGCCCAATATCTACGCCATCGGTGACATCGTCGGCGCGCCGATGCTGGCGCACAAGGCGGTCCACGAGGGCCATGTGGCCGCCGAGGCGGCTGCCGGCCACAAGTCGCACTTCGACGCCCGCGTCATACCGTCGGTGGCCTACACCGACCCGGAGATCGCCTGGGTCGGGCTGACCGAGGACGATGCGCGCCAGAAGGGCATCGCCGTCGAGAAGGGGCTGTTCCCCTGGGCCGCGTCCGGCCGCGCCATCGCCAATGGCCGCGACGAGGGCTTCACCAAGCTGCTGTTCGATCCGGCCACCCACCGCATCGTCGGCGGGGCGATCGTCGGCACCAATGCCGGCGACCTGATCGGCGAGGTGGCGCTGGCCATCGAGATGGGCGCCGATGCGGCCGACATCGGCAAGACGATACATCCGCACCCGACGCTGGGCGAATCGATCGGCATGGCCGCCGAGGTCGCCGAGGGCGTGTGCACCGACGTGCCGCCGGCGCGCAAGCGCTGACCCTCACCCCCGCCGGCGCATCCTTTCGAGCCGCTGCGAGGCCCGCCAGCGGCGCTTCCAGGCGCCCGGACGCGCCCGCCAGGCGGCGAAATCGGCGCGCCAGCGCGCCACGCGCTCGTGCATGGCCTGCCACAGCGGGTGCGCGGCGATCTGCGCATAGGCCCAGTCGCGCCAGCGCAGCACCAGGGCGCGCACGGCGACGAACCAGCGAACCTGCATCAGCGCCGGCTGGGTGAGCACGTAGATCCGGGCAAACAGCGCGGTGGCCACGATCTTGGCCGCGAGGATGACCAGGCCGCCCTCGAGGAAGTGCCCGTGGGCGATCATGTGCAGTGCGGTGAGCTTGACGGGCAGCGCCAGCGAGGTGGGCAGGACGAAGAAGATCGCGGCGCCGGCCGGCGGCAGCCCGGAAATCCAGGATTCGAGCTGCGCCAGCAGCGGCAGGCGCCCGAGCACGCCCATGGCGGCCTTGAGGACGTCCCAGAGCCATTCCTCGACGATGAAGACCAGCGTCCCGACGCCGACCACCGCCGACCACAGGAAATACCCGATCCGACCTTTTAGGCGCCTCGGCAACATCCTCTTATCATCCAGGTTTACACGCCGTGAGCAAGGGGAGTTCCATCATGTCGAGCCAGGATGAGGCCAAGCGTGCCGTCGCACGCGCCGCGGTTGCCAGCGTAGCGCCGTGGTTCGGCAGCGGGGCGGCGATCGGCATCGGCACCGGTTCCACCGCGGACCTGTTCATCGACGAACTGGCGGCACACCGTGATTCGATCGCCGCGACGGTGGCAAGTTCCGAGCGCAGCGCCATCCGGCTGCGCGGCCACGGCATCCGGGTCATCGACCTGAACGAGGTCGACACCCTGCCGGTCTACGTCGACGGCGCCGACGAGATCGACGGCTCGCTGGCGATGATCAAGGGCGGCGGCGGGGCGCTGACCCGCGAGAAGATCGTCGCGGCAGTGGCGCGCAGCTTCGTCTGCATCTGCGATGCCAGCAAGCTGGTCGACGTGCTGGGGCGCTTTCCGCTGCCGGTGGAGGTGATCCCGATGGCCCGTGCCTACGTCGCGCGCCAGCTCGAGGCGATCGGCGGCGAAGCGCGACTGCGCGAGGGCTACATCACCGACAACGGCAACCAGATACTCGATGTCCACGGCCTGCGCATCAGCGATCCGCGTGCGCTGGAACTGCAGGTCAACCAGTGGCCGGGCGTGGTCACGGTCGGGCTGTTCGCCGCGCGCGGCGCCGACCTGCTGCTGCTCGGATCGGCCCAGGGCGTGCGAGAGGTGCGCCGTGCCTGAGGCCCGGCCGCGCCAGTGCCCATGAGCGAACGCATCCTCTACAGCGCGTGCGCCGAGTTCGAGGCGGCGCGCCGCCTGGAGTCGGCGCCGCCGCGCGCCGCGCTGCATGGCCACAGCTTCGTGGCGAGCGCCTGCGTGCGCGTGGACGGCGCCGCGCTGCCGGCCTGGGCGCCGTTCGCCGGCGGCGAGACCGATGCCTTGCGCGAGCGCCTGCGCGCCGCGGTGGCGCCGCTCGATTACCAGCTGCTCAACGAACACGTCACGCTGCCCAGCGACGCGAACCTGGCGCGCTGGATCCGTGCCCGGCTGGCGCCGGCCGCCATCGAGCGGATCGGCGTGCGCAGCACGCGCGCGCAGGGCGTCGACATCGGCGCCGCCGGCCCGGCGCGGGCGTGGCGCCGCTACCGGTTCGAGGCGGCGCACCAGCTGCCGCGCGTGGCTCCGGGCCACAAGTGCGGCCGCATGCACGGACATGGCTTTGCCGTCGTGCTGCACGCGCACGATGCCGACGGCGCGGCACTCGACGCCGCATGGGCGCCCTTGCACCTGCAGCTGCACCACGGCTGCCTCAACGACATCGCCGGGCTGGACAATCCGACCAGCGAGCTCATCGCCAGCTGGATCTGGACACGACTGCAGCCGCGCCTGGCCAGCCTGTGCCGGGTCACGGTCCACGAGACCGCCACCTGCGGCGCGCATTTCGACGGCGCGCGCTATCGCATCTGGAAGGACCTGGGCTTCGACAGCGCGGTGCGCCTGGCGCAGGCGCCGCCCGGCGACGCGCGGGGCCGCGTGCACGGCCACAGCTACCGGCTGCGCCTGCACCTGGGCGCGCCGCTCGACACGGTGATGGGCTGGACCATCGATTTCGGCGACGTCAAGGAGATCTTCGCACCGGTATTCGAACGCCTCGACCACCAACCGCTGCATGAGCTGCCGGGCGTGGCCGCTGCCGGCGCGCTGGGTATCGCGCGCTGGGCGCGCGCCGAGGCCACGGCCGCCTTGCCCCAGCTCGAGCGCATCGACCTGCTGGAGACCTCCGGATGCGGCGTCGCGCTCGACTGGGGTCCCGAGCAAGCGGCACTGCCGGCCTGAACCGGCCGTTCGCACCCGGAAAACCGATGACATACGCGGTCAAGGAAATCTTCTACACGCTGCAGGGCGAAGGCGCGCATCGCGGCCGCCCCGCGGTGTTCTGCCGCTTCGCCGGCTGCAATCTGTGGTCCGGCCTGGAGCGCGACCGGGCCACGGCCGTCTGCCGCTTCTGCGACACGGACTTCGTCGGCACCGACGGTCCGGGCGGCGGCAAGTTCGTCGATGCCGCGGCGCTGGTGGCCGCGCTCGACGCGCGCTGGCCGGCGGCGCGCCAGGGGCCGCAGGGTGCGCGCCCGTTCGTCGTGTGCACCGGCGGCGAGCCGCTGCTGCAGGTCGATGCCGCGCTGGTGGCGGCGCTGCACGCGCGCGGCTGGGAGATCGCGGTCGAGACCAATGGCACCGTGGCGCCGCCGGCGGGGCTGGACTGGATCTGCGTGAGCCCCAAGGCCGGCGCCGAGTTGCTGCTGCGCAAGGGCGACGAACTCAAGCTGGTCTATCCGCAGGAGGACGCGCCGCCGGAGCGGTTCGCCGGCCTGGCCTTCCGCCAGTTCTTCCTGCAGCCGATGGACGGACCGGAACTGGTGGAAAATACCCGATTGGCCGTGGCGTACTGCAAGCGCCACCCGCAATGGCACCTGAGCCTGCAAACCCACAAGATCCTGGGCATACCGTGAATTCCAACGAAAAAGAGCTGCCGGTCGCGGCGAACCGGTTCGCGCGCGCCAGTTTCGTCGATGCCGATGCGGCGCCCGAGGCGCAGCAACGCCAGCGCTGGGTGCTGCGCCTGCTGCTCGCGCAGGACGGTTCGACCACCCGCCTGTGCCAGTCGATCGCCGCCACGCCGCTGACCCTGCAGGTGCGCCAGCAGACGGTCACCGCCAGCGTGCCCGAATGCGTGCGCGCGGTGCTGCCCGGCGAGCGCTTCATCTACCGCATCACCTCGCTGGCGGCGCGCGGCGAGATCATGATGGACAACCTCGTCTATGTCGCCCTCGACGGCCTGTCCGAACCCCTGCGCGACGGCCTCGACAGCGGCGCCATCCCGATAGGGCCGCTGCTCGAATCGCTGTGGGTGCGGCGCAAGCCGCTGCCGGCCGACGTTGCCGCCGTCCTGACCGGACAGCTCTGGGAAGAGGTCGGGCTGCCCGATGCGGCGGCGGCCCGGGCCTACACGATCGCCACGCCGGCCGGCAACCTGTTCGTCATCGCCGAGACCTACCGGCGCGGCATGCGCATGAACTTCGACGGCCCGTCGGCCCAACGGAGCGGCGACCTTGGCTGAGCCGCTGGCGCGCGTGGCCCTGGTAACGGGCGCGGGCTCGGGTATCGGGCGCGCGGTGGCGCATGCGCTGCACGCGGGCGGCTACCGGCTGGCGCTCACCGGCCGGCGTGCCGAGCGCCTCGAAGCGGTGGCCGCCGAGCTCGGCGCCGCTGCCGCCGGCACGCTGGTGCACGCCGCCGACGTGACCGACGCGGCGGCGGTGCGCGCGCTGTTCGATGCGATCGTCGGGCGCTTCGGCCGCCTCGACCTGCTCTTCAACAACGCCGGCGTCTCGGCGCCCGCGGTGCCGATGGAGGAGCTGACCCTGGCCCAGTGGCAGGCGGTGATCGACACCAATCTCACCGGCGCCTTCCTGTGCACCCAGCAGGCGCTGCGCGTGATGAAGCGCCAGCAGCCGCGCGGCGGCCGCATCATCAACAACGGATCGATATCGGCGCAGACGCCGCGCCCGTATTCGGCACCCTATACCGCGAGCAAGCACGCGATCACCGGGCTGACCAAGTCGACGGCGCTCGACGGCCGCGACCATGACATCGCCTGCGGCCAGATCGACATCGGCAACGCCGAGACCGACATGACCCGGCCGATGGCCGAAGGTGCGCTGCAGCCCGACGGCACGCGCAAGGTCGAGGCGCGCATGGATGCGGCCCACGTGGGTCAGGCGGTGCTGCACATGGCCAACCTGCCGCTGGACACCAACGTGCTTTCCATGACGATCATGGCGCGCGCCATGCCGTTCGTCGGCCGCGGCTGAGCCCACCGGCCCGGCGCCCTGCCGGGGTGCTCAAGCTTGGCCGGAAACTGCCGAATACAAATGCGATGACGGGCGTATTTGTGCCGGGGGGCAGCTGTCCCTGGCCGCGTTGGCGCATCCGCAGCACGGCCCGGCCGGCGCAATCGGTGCGCCCCCCGCGGTTGCCGGCGCGCGACGGGTCACGGGCTGAAGACCGATGAGGGTTTCGTACTTGCGGGTGTTGCGCAGCAGGCTCGGTCGACGCTGGATGGCGCAGACCGCGTGCGTCGCACTCGTCCCGGTACTGGCCATCGGCGCCTGGCTGGCCTTGCGTTCGGCCCTGGCGCCGGGCATGGTGGCCGTGCTGGCCGCCGCAGCCGGCGGCGGCGTGGCGGTGGCGGCGCTCGTCGCCGCACTGCACGGCCGCTGGGTCCTGCAGCGCTTTGCCGCGCTGGCGTCCGGCGCCGCCGACCTGTCCCGCGAGAAATTTCCGGTGGCGCTGGCCGTTCCGGGCAAGGACGAGTACGGCACGCTGGCCACGGTGTTCAACGACCTGGCCCGGCAGCTCGGCCTGCGCCACGCGGTGCAGCGCGTGCTCGCGCAGATGGACGAGGCACTGTTCAACAAGCCCGACATCCGCATCCTGGTGCGCGGGGCCTTGCGCTGCCTGGCCGAGGTGACCCGGGCCGAGGTGTCGATACTGGCGCTGTTCGAACCCGATTCGGACGAGGCGCTGACCCTGTACGTGATGAACCGCGCCGACCGCGGCAACGTCCGCACCGTGCGCGTGGAACTCGACGCCGAGCACCGCCGCCGACTGCCGGCGGGCCTGGTCCTGGCCAGCATCCCGGGTTCGCCCTTTCCCGATGACTTCGCCGAGCGGCTGCGCAAGGAGCACGGGATCCAGCACTACCTGGCCATGCCGGTGAGCCGGGGCAACCGCGTCTGGGGCTACCTGATCGCGTGCCACGGCGCGCCGGTGCAGCTGGCCGCCAGCCGCGCCCGGCTGCTGGGCGCCGCCTGCAACCGGCTGATCGCCGGGTTCCGCAATGCCGAGCGCGACCGTACCATCCATTCGCTGGCCTTCGTCGACCGGCTGACCGGCCTGCCCAATCGCACCGCGCTCGAGTCGGTGCTGGCGCAGCGGATCGCCACCGCGCAGCGCGATCGCTCGCTGGTCGCGGTCCTGCTCATCGACCTGGACCGCTTCAAGCAGGTCAACGACACCTACGGCCACGCCCTGGGCGACCACCTGCTGGTCGAGACGCGCCGCCGCATCCAGATCCACCTGATCGACGACGATATCGCCGCGCGCATCGGCGGCGACGCCTTCGCGCTGGTGCTGTCGCACGTATCGTCGCCGCGCGATGCCGCGCTGGTGGCGCGCAAGCTGATCCGCTCGCTGTCGCGCGCCTTCCACATCGGCGGCAATACCCTCTACACCGGCGCCAGCGTCGGCATCGCGCTGTTGCGCGGCGACCGCGACCGCGACACCGACCTGCTCAAGATGGCCGAGGCGGCGATGTACCGCGCCAAGGCCGCCGGCCGCAACCGCCTGGCCTTCTACGAGCCGCAGATGAACGCCGACAGCCGGCGCCGTTCGCAACTGGAGGCCGAACTGCGCGCCGCGCTCAAGCACCAGGAGTTCCGCCTCCACTACCAGCCGCAGATCGACCTCAAGACCGGCGCGCTCGCCGGCGTCGAGGCGCTGCTGCGCTGGCAGCACCCGACGCTGGGGCTGCTGTCCCCGGGGCACTTCATCGCCGACGCCGAGACGATGGGCCTGATCCCGGAGATCGGCGCCTGGGTGCTGCGCGAGGCCTGCGAGCAGCACCGGCGCTGGCGCGCCGCCGGGCTCGACATGCCGCGCGTCTCGGTCAACGTCTCCAACGGCCAGTTGCCGCGCAGCAACTTCGTCTCGTCGGTGCGCGAGATCACCGCGGCGGCGGCGCTGCCGGCGGGCGTGCTGGAGATCGAGGTCACCGAGACCATGCTGGTGGACGGGGGCACGGCCGCCTTCGAGGCGCTGGACCAGCTGGCGGCCGACGGCGTGCACATCGCCATCGACGATTTCGGCACCGGCTATTCGTCGTTCAGCTACCTCAAGGTGATGCCCGCGCAGGTGCTCAAGCTCGACATGAGCTTCATCGTCGACCTGCACCCCGACGACAACACCGGCAAGATCGTCGCCGCCATCATCAACATGGCCCACGCGCTGCAAAAGGAAGTCGTGGCCGAGGGCATAGAGCGCAGCGACCAGCTGCAGCTGCTCAAGACGCTCGGATGCGATCGGGGCCAGGGTTACCTGCTCGGGCGCCCCGTGCCCGCCGACGACATCGTGCGCGGATTCACCCAGAACCGCGATTTCAGCCAGCCGCCCGCCGCGGCTGCCTGGACGCTGCCGCCGATGCCGGCGCCTGCCGCAGCGCCGGCGCGCACCACCGTCCCGCAGCGCGCGGCGGCACGGGCGGCACCGGCGCCGGCGCCGGTGTCGGCCGACCCGTGGAACGACGACATGCTCGAGGAGCCGCTCACCGTGCCGCGCTTCCTCGACGACGACTTCTCGGGGCCGGGCGGCCGCTAGCTGGCGCCGCCGGCGTCTGCGCGGCGCTAGCCGGCGGCGGGCGGCGTGCGCGGCGTGAGGCGGGCGCTTTCCGGGTACATGCTCAGGGCCGGGATCTCGCCGCGCTGCAGCCGCTCCTGCATGTCGCGCCAGTAGCCGACGTCGAGCAGCTCGGCATTCTCCTCGCGGAAGCACTGGCGCGCATGGCGCCTGCGGAACTGCATGCCGCTCTCGAGCTCCTCGGGCAGGAAGATCGTGCCGCTCTCGAAGAACCAGTCGGGCGGCGCTTCCTCGCCGGCCTCGCGATCGCGGTTGGTGCGGATCTTGACCTCGGTGAGCTGCTCGACCGCATCGTAGTCGAACAGCAGCACCCGGCCGTAGCGCCCGACACCGTAGTTGCGCGAATCGAGGTCCTTGTTGAAGATGTTGGTGGCGGCGTTGTTGCGGATGCAGTCGCCCAGGCTCACCATGGCCGCGCGGGTCTCCTCGTCGCTGGCGTCCTCGAGGTAGACCGGCAGGGGCACGATCTTGAGCTGGACGATCAGCGAGCGCACCAGCACGCCTTCGTCGTCGACATGCACGCTGCCGGCGGCCTGGCGGCAGATGTCCTCGAGCAGCGCCGGCTCGAACATGTCGCGGTCCAGGCGCAGGTTGAAGTAGATGACGTTGTCCAGCATGCTGCCCGCGCGGTTGATCTCGTGGACCGCCCGGTACTTGTCGAGGACCGCCGCCAGCCCCGGGTAGGCGCCCCACTTGTAGGAGGCGGTGGGCTGGTCGCGGATGACCTTGAGGTGGTAGGAGCAGGCATCGAAGGTGAAGCCCAGCGCTACCGTGCCCGGGACCCCCGGCGAACGCCCGAAGCGCTGTCCCGACTGGCGCATCTGCTCGGCGATCTCGTTGAGGATCGCGACCTTGCCGACATGGTTGTAGCCGATCGTCGAGTACTGGTGCCCCAGCGGACGCAGCGGCATGATGCTGAAGAGGAACACGCAGGTCTGGTAGTAGAGGCGCGTGGTCACGTGGAAGTTGGCGAGCGCCGAACTGAACAGGTTGTGGATCTCGGGCGTGCGATGCAGCACCGCGTCGACGACGATGCCCTCCGCGGTGTTCTGCAGCGCCACGACCAGCGGCAGCAGGCTGCCGTCATCGAGCAGCCAGCGCGCCACCATGAACGCCGTGCGGTCGCGGAAGAAGCCGGCCTGCACCACGTCGAGCGCGGTCGGGCGCCGGCTGGCGGTGCCGCCGTACATGCCCGAGAAGATCGCGTGCACGCGCGCGAGGATGCGCTCGGCGTCGCCGTCCAGGTCGCGGAACGGCACCGTCAGGCCGACCAGCTGCAGCGCGCTGCGCAGCAGCGCCGCGTCGACGCTGCCCTGCACCGGCAGGCGCCGATGCACCGCGGCCATCGACAGCGCACGCCGCTTGCTGGGGGGCGGGAAGGAATAGGCGACCGGACGCCAGAGCTCGTGGCCCACGTTGCGCCGCAACGAATGCGCGAAACTGAAGGCGATGTCGGCCTCGTAGCGCTCGGCGATCATCGCCATGAACTTCTCGTCGAG